>ERZ1108162.74-NODE-74-length-37094-cov-5.266287_pt1 | contig 37094 bp, 30 predicted proteins | sample MGYA00403698_ERZ1108162 | MGnify/ENA primary metagenome ERZ1108162 (study PRJEB35170, sample SAMEA104062405) | human gut metagenome | biome: human gut; feature: human-associated habitat; material: faeces | place: Denmark | collected 2012-04-30 ... | reverse complement strand
TTTTCCAGCCCTTTGCCTTCAAATGCGCCACCACCGCTTCTTTCAGCGGATACCCAGCGAAATCCGCGCCTACCACCAAGTATTTATCTTTTACGGTCTTCATTTTTTCACCTCTATTTCAGCTTCTTTTTTATAAAAATCGATTATGAACCGAGTATTGCTTTCAATTTCGTGCGGCGAAGAATAAGAACTTTCTTTATATTCGGAAGAATAGACCATAAATTTTTCAGGATACGCTCTGCCGTACATGTCGATACCGCTTGTATTCCCGAACGAATGCGGATGATGATCGGCGCCAAGTTTTACATAAAAGATAAAGGGTTTATCGCGAGCCGCGCAATATCCGATCATCCTTTGCGAATTTTCGGAATACGTCACCGTGGTATCGTCAGTCCCGGCAATTAAAAGAGTAGGTATATTCAATTTAAAATACTCGGCAAGCCTCCCCACGGGGTAACAACCATAGTTTTCAAATTCTTCCTCCGACTTAAATCCATATTCCTTCATAACCTGTTCGTGTAAATCAATTTCACCGAACTTGGGATCGGTTCTGGGCCAGCTGCGTAAATCGAGCACGGGCGCATCGAGATAAACCGATTTTACCCGTTGAGGATACGCCATAACGAAGTTGAAGGCATAAAGTCCGCCACGCGAAAAACCGATAAGATGACACTTTTTATCAAGAAACGAATATCTTTTTATAAGCTCGCGATAAAACCCGTCCATAAGTTTAATCGCTTGAGGACTTCCGTATTTATCGCTTATTTCATAATAAACGCGCGTATAACCCAGCAGGTAAAGATCTTGTTCGGCTTTATCAAACGCATGAAAAAATTCGGTTTTCCAAAGCCATTCGCCGTTTGCGTTTTCAGGAATTAAAACCGTTGCCCGGTAACCTGCCACTATAAAGAACTCTTCTCTTTCAGTCATAATCCCAGCTCCGTAATATCAAATTTTCAGATGTTTGGATTTCTGTTTTTTTAACTTGTTTGCTTTTTATTTCAAAAATACAGTCAGAGGTATTTGTTAAAAAAATAAATTCTTCAGTATTTTTGATTTCCGCAACATACGAATTTTTCGGCAGATCCGAAAACTCGTTGTTTTCAACAGATATTCTTTTGTGAACGTAAACAGGTTTATCCCGAACTACAACCTGCGGATTAACCGAAATCACCGGCACATTGTCCTCCCCCAAGCTTCCGTATCCGCATGCGATGACTCGATTGTTGACAAATGAAACATCCGTCGTATATCCCGACTCGAACCAGAAATTGCAGTCGTCTTCTATACACAACACGTTTCCGCCCGTTTTATAAAATAAATTATTTTCGATTACAGCCTTTTTTCGGGTGGTACACAATATACCGCGCCCCATCGAAGGGCCGAATTTATTATTTTTTATCAATACTTCCGGCGTCATCGTGGCGTTTTCGACGTAATCTCCGACCCGTGCCTGAATCTCTTCGTCCGCCGTGAGTAAAAATTCAAGTTCGCTTATTATGCTGACCGATTTTACCGTTACGCCGCCATACGGAAGCAGGGTAAGCCGATCTATAAAATCTATACGGTCACCCCGTTTGAAAGGACAAAAGCCGTAGCTATGCAATTCGACAAAACCGACCCGCAGCGTATTGTATTCGATTTCTTCGATTTTGAGATGCGTGCCGTGAACATTTATAAAATCGTCGTGCCCGTCGGAACAAACACAGCCTTCGACGGTTATTTTTCCGCAACAATTTGAAACGTGAAAAAAATCCGCATTACTCGCGGTCGTCCTACCCGCCGAGGGGGTTATGTTTATATTACGAAAAGTCACCGTGTCGCATAATTGCGCCAAAAGTCCAAGCCCGTGCATAGCTCTTATCGTAACTTTTTCAAACAATACGTTTTTGCAATTTACAAATGCGCCTCCTATTTGATCGCGTACGGTATTTCTCGTCTGAACCGTACAGCCGACGGGAAAAAACGCCTTCTCCTCCTTAAGAGTGACTTTCAGCAATCCGCCGCCCAGATCGGCCACGGAGGAAAATTCGGGAACGCACGGAAATTTACATTCGGAATCCCGCCCCATCACGCGCACGCGTTCGGTTTCCGGATCTTTATACATCGAGATGCTCATATAATCGCGGTAGTCGAACGCCCACAGATATTTACCGTCGCGGCCCCTTTCTCCGTGCCATATAATGCGCGCGCCTACTATATCAAACAAACTGTCTTTTGCTATCGATATAATATATCCGCCGTCAACCTTTTTCAAAACAGTAAACTCGCTCATCGTCGGCCTGGCATAATCTATCGTCATATTTTTCACGACGAGATTTTCGCAACGATCGAAAATCAGCGGAGTCATTATTCCGTGAACAACTATTTTACACCCGTTGCCGTCAATGCAGACGTTTTTCTTCTTTTTAAGAAAAATCGCCACGGGATGCGCGCCGCGAGGATTTTCTTCAGCCGAAGCCGTATTGCTGAAATGATACCCTTCGACGCACCTGCAGCAGTCCGACCAAAAATGATATTCGCCCGATTCCAAAACCACGGACGAATCGTTTTGAACGGAAGCGATAATTTTCTCTAAAGCCTTTCCCGTCATAGTTCTCTCGTCAACCGATCTCATCGAGAATAAAACGGGCAAGCAATCTGTGTCCCGCTTCGTTTATATGAGTACCGTCAAAAATATACTTTCGTTTGTCCGCGGCGCTTGCCGGATCGACGGGTAATTTTCCACCGTCTATGACGATTTCGCCGTATTTTTTCGCAATCGAGACGAGAGCGTTTCTGTAATCGTCGAGCACGAATCCCACCCTGTTAGGTTTATTCTGATCCAACCTCGGCAACGGCAAAAGCACAAAAACGTCGGAATCGGGAGAACGAGCCTTCAACTTTCCGAGGCAAAAATCAGCCGCGCCGAAAAAAGTCATTCCGTCCTCTTCACCCGCGTCGCCGAGCGGAACGTCAGTGCCGTAATCATTTGTTCCGAGCGCGACGAAAATAGCGTCGCCGAGTTCGCATTTTTCCACAGTGTTATAAAACGACGCTTCCGTCATGATCCGAGAGGCCTTGCTGTAAGAAATGCCATTTGTTCCATAATTTATAAAATTTTCCGCTTCAAGCTCTTTCGAAACGATCTCGGGATAAGCGGGACTTGCGATGCACATCGGTGTCTGCGCCCCCTCTTCGGTATAAGTGCCTTTGGTTATGGAATCGCCGTAAAAAACAATTTTTTTATACTTTTTCATTATTTATTCTTCAATCAGACAGTTTTTTTCCATGCAATCAAACAGTATATCTGCAAACAATCCGTGCATTTTTCTGGCGGGATGATTAAGTCTGTTGCACAAAAGCATCGTGGTATCTATACCGTATCGATCGAGCTTTTTCCATGCGGCATAAGCGTCTGCGTAATAAAAGCCGTACTTTTCCGTTTTCTCTTTGAGCTTTTCCGCATAGGCATCGAGTACGCCGCTGTTTTGACATTCGGCGAGATCTTCCGCCGTTTTGATATGTATCTCGGGCGTATCGGGCGCAACGTATTTGTTCACCATGTTCGACGACATTACCAATGTGGTGATCCCTGCCTTTTTGAACCTGTCAAACAAAAATTCGAGGTGTTTTCCGTACCAATCGACGTCGCGGCGAGATATATCATTGAGCATAAAGCAAAATATCAGAATATCCGGGTTATGAGCGAAAACGTCGCGGTCTGCGCGCGCGATCCCCTCGATAAGCCCATCGCCGCTGACTCCCGAATTTATCAGTTCGAACCGCGTATTCGCATAGCGTGTTTTCAATTTTTCAATAAGCTTTTCGCCGTAACAGGACGAAGAATCTACTATCAGTTCATATGCCCCGTTTTCCTTCAAAATTTCGAAGCACCCCTGTGTTACACTATCGCCAAAGCATACAATTTTTTTATTCATTTTCCTTTTCCGTTTACCTTTTAACTCCCGCAACGGGCGCAAGCTACAACTCGTCCTTTTCGGGAAGCCTGCCGAACGCCGCAAAATCTATCAGTCCCACCTTCAATCCGTTTTTTCTCGGAAAAATTTTAAGACGGACTTTCTCACATAAAGTCATATCGAAAGTTTTGTAATCCACATTCAGCTCCTCTCCCTCAGCCGACGCATCCACCAAAACGAAAGACCTTCCCTCGCATATCCCTTCAAAGATATATCTGACGGGCGCGGGCTTTTTCCCGTTTTTATAGTCTAAATTTACGTCGCGCCAGAAAAGCCTTACCGCGCCGACAAGGAATTTCCCCGACAAATCACATTCGATAACGGGCGCGGAATCATCGTCCGCAGGCTGCCAAAACGAAAATACGTTTTCGTCGGTAGCGTAAACGCCTTCCCGTCCGGGCGCAAAACTCGTAACTTCGGGACGGACCCAACCGGTAAGAGATTTTAACCCCGCGTCGAATTTTTCACGCGAATCGGGAGCGGAAAAATTCAGTCCTTTTACCCGGTCGCAGACGGGCGAATATTGCGGAGTATCGGTAACGCCGCAAGGCATATACAGTTCTCCGTTTTCGTCTGTCGCCACCCTGTCCATCCCTATCCGACGTTCGTAACGGTGCGCAAAAGGCGTAGCTATCGTATAAAATACCCAAAGAGAATCGTCCGGGCCTATCTCTACCGAGCCGTGTCCCGCGCTTGAAACGATTCCGCCGCGCGGCGCGATCGCCAGAGGATTTCTCTTTTGGCTTTGAAATCCTGAAACGGGTGACTCGTCGGAATAATAAACCGCCATACAATAATTGGGATGACAGGTATCGGGAGATGCGTAAATCATATAATATCTGCCGCGATATTTAAGCAAATGCGGACCTTCTATCCAGCCGAAACGGGTATTCTGCGAATGCGCGCCCTGCCGTTCCCAAGGCTTGTTTTCAGGATCCATCGTAACGATCGTAACCGGTCCCTTTATCACCTTGCAAGGATTCTCTCGGTCGAGTTCGTACCCTACGATCATCGTAACAGGTTCGCTTCCGCCTTTCCAATCGAACGCATATAAATAAATTCTGCCGTCATCGTCCGCAAATATGCACGGATCGCAAGGAGTAAACCTTTTGCCGTCGGGCATTTCAAACTCGCCCAATTCCCGAAATACGCCAAGGGGCGAGTCGGAAACATATAAAGGCGAATACCATGCAGTCAGCAGAAATTTATCTTTCCACCTCGTGATGCACGGGCTGTATTTCGGACAATAGGGTTCGGTGCGGACGTGCTTCCAGTTTTCAAAATCGGAAGTAACCCAAGCCATGCCGTAGCTCGGATAAAGATACCACTTCCCGTCACAATAAAAAACGGTCGGATCGCTTATCGATCTGTAATCGGCGCACTTTACCGAATCGGGTTTATTTTCGTGACTGAACATTCCTCGCTCGAAGGGATACCAATCGTCCTTTCCTCGCGGAATATCGGGAAGAGACATGGGATTGCAATAAGTATGTTTGGCCTGATCTTTGTCGAATTTCATAGTTTTATTCCAATATCTGCGCGATACGCTTCGCAAGTTCCTTTTTTTCCGGCGGATGAATCCCCGCGCTCGAACACACGTCCTTCGATACGACGAGCTTTGCGCCTCGAATTATTTCCGCCGCCTTTTTTTGCGCTTTTTGGATCCCTCGCCAGCCCTTATCTTTCCGGCCGTCGAAATCCGCTATTTGTACGAGAATAAAAGGCATATTCTCATCGCCGAGGTCCTTGCGCCAACTGTCGGCGAGAAATTTCAGTTCGTCGGCGTAAATTTCGCTTTCTTTCACCGTCGTATTGCTTTCGCCTTGATACCAAATGACGCCGTTTACCGCATAAGGCTTTATTTGTCCGAACGTCTTTCGGTAAAGCATCGAACGAGCGTTCCATATATCATAGTCGAAATGGTCGGGATGCATCTCCCCGCGTTTCAAGTCAAACCGTCCGTTCTCAAACGCCGTTTCCGGCAACCAACTTTGAATTACCGAGGCTCCCTCGTAACAGTTTATCATTCCCACCGCCGCGTCGCTCTTTTTTCTCAGCTCCCGCCCGATGAAAAAGGACAACGCCGTCCAATCGGGAATGCAATCTCTTCGGCAGGGAATCCAACCGTCGGAGGCACGGAATCGGTCTATGTCCCCGTCGTAAAAAAGAATGTGATCGGCAAAAAAGCTTCTCAAAAGCTTGTCGTCCGCAGCGTCCGACCAATCGTCGAGACATTCTTTTGTCTTGAACATTACGTTAGACTGCCCCGCAATAAGATAAACTTTACCTATGTACACGTTTCTCGAAACGGCTTTTTCTTCGCCGCAGGAAACTTCTATCGTAAAGGGCCCGCCGCAAGGCATGGGCGGAAATTCCGCCGAAAAGACGCCCTTTTTTGGGTACGCCGCACGCTTCGTGCCATGGAACGAAACAATTGTTTCGCCGTCGCTTTCGCCGTATATCTTAAACGGTTTTCCGAAAGGAATAACCGCGCCGTCCGAAAAAATTTTGTTAAGTTTCACTGCCTATTTCCCTTAAATCCGCTTTTTCGACCGTATATTGGCTTTCGGGCGGAAGTTCGATTTTGACGCGCGCCTTAAGCCGAATGTCACGCGACGAAGAGCCTATTTGAATTTCGTAATCGCCGTTTTCCACGTACCATTCGTCCAACGCCGCACTGTAAAAAGCAAACGCATCGGCTTCGAGCCTTATCGTTATCCTTTCCTTTTTGCCTGCCTCTATCAGCTTCTTTACAAAGCCTTTAAGCTCTTTTTCGGGGCGCGACACCGACGAAACGATATCTTTGACGTAAACTTGCACCACCTCTTTCCCGCTTACAGACGAAAGATTCTCCACGTCGAACGAAAGCGTAAAACTCGTTTCGCCCGCCTTTCGAACAACGAGATCCGAATAGACGAAGTTTGCGTACGACAAACCGTATCCGAAAGGGAATAAAACTTCCTTTCCGTCTCGGTCGTATCTTCGATACCCCACAAAAATGCCTTCTTCATATCGGTCGCAATATCCGTCCGGCTCGTAGGGATACGCTACGGTATCGGCTATCGAAAGCGGGAAGGTCTCCGCAAGTTTACCGCTCGGACAAACTTTACCCGTCAAAATATCCGCGACGGCAAGATTGACCGTCTCTCCGCAAAACCCCGCATAGACCACGGCGTTTACGCTGTGTATCCAAGGACTCATGTCTATTGCGCCGCCCGCATAAACGACCACCGTTACATTTTTGTTGACTTCCCCGACCATCTTTATGGCGTTTTCCTGTACCTCGGACAGCCGAAGGGTAATGCGGTCCGCCCCCTCTCTGTTTTTGCGCTCGTCTTCCCCTACGCACAAAACCACTCGATCCGCCGCCGCGGCGCTTTCCAACAAACATTTTTCGGCAAACATTCCGTCATCGGAAAAATGTTGCCTAAACCCCGTTTTCGCTCCCGTACGCTCGCAGATGAGTCGGGCAAGCGGCTCGGATTTGAAAGTGGTGCGTACTTTCGACGATCCTCCTCCGCCATACGGCGGATCGGACGAAAAACAACCCGCCACGTAAACGCTTTTTCGGGGATCAAGAGGCAGCGCGCCCTCGTTTTTCAAAAGGACTATGCTTTCCCTCGCAACGGACAACGCCCGTTCCCTTCTCTCGGCGACAGAGAATCGGACTTTTCGTCTTTCTTTCTTCGCATTTTGAACCTTTTCAAGCAGCCGTAGAAGATTGTCCGCCGAAAAATTTATCTCGGCGTTGGTAATCAGTCCTCTTTCGTACGCCGTTTTAAGTTCTCCGTAAGCCCGCTCGTCAAAGGCCATGCGGAGATCGAGTGTGGCTTTTAACGCTTTGTAGCTGTTATGTACCGCGCCCCAATCGGAAACGATCACGCCGGAAAACCCGAGACGTTTTCGAAGCAAATCCTTCAAAATCTTTTTGTTCTCGGACGCATATATTCCGTTGACGGGATTATACGAGCACATCACAAGCCACGGCTCGGCTTCAAGCGCTATTTCAAAGGGACGAACGTAAATTTCCCGCAACGTCCTCTCGTCGGCTTCGGAAGAAATAAACTCCCGGTCGTACTCGCGGTTATTGCAACAAAAATGTTTTATGCACGCGCCCACGCCGTTTTCCTGCAAACCGCGTATATATGCTTTCGCAAGAATCCCCGACAGATACGGATCTTCGGAAAAATATTCGAAATTTCTTCCGCAAAGCGGCGTTCTTTTTATGTTTACCCCCGGCGCAAGCAAAATATCCACGCCCTTTTCGGCACATTCGTCGGCTATGGTTGCCGAATCGGTAAAAACCGTCTCTTCGCTCCAAGAATTCGCAAGCGCGGAGATACAGGGCATGGCTATACTTTCTTCCGTGTGTTCTCCGTCGCATTTTCGCAAGCCGTTCGGCCCGTCCGACATGAAAACCGAATCAAGCTTTCCGTTTGCGTCATAAGTTTGCCAAAAGTCCTTTCCCGTCAAAAGACTGAGTTTTTCTTCAAAAGTCAAATGGTTAATATCGTAATTCATAGCTCTAATTTATATTGGTTTGAATAGTTCTTTTATAGTCTTTGGGGCTTACGCCTGTTTTTTTCTTAAACACTTTGCTGAAATAATAGGGATCGGGAAAGCCCACTTTGTTGGCCACCTCGTTGACGGCGAAATTATGCAAAAGCAAATCCTTCGCCTTTTCTATCCTTATATCGAGAAGATACTCTACGGGAGTAACGCCCGTTTCTTCCTTGAATATTTTTCGATAATAATTCATCGTATAGCCGTAATCTTTTACGACTTCGTTCAAGTCTATCTTTAACCTGTAATTAACGGAAGCGTAATCGATGAATCTGTTTACCGCGTCCCGATAAACGCCCTCTTTGTCCGGTTGACCGCAAAAACGGGCAAGTATTTTCAACATATACGCCCGAAGGATCAAATCCTCCGATTCGCTTCTTCCCCTCGAATACCCGCAACGATAAAAGTTGAGCATTTTTTGAAGATCTCCCAGCATATCGTCGGAAAGCATGCCTTCAAACAATGCATAATTTTTCAACACGTGCGCGTTTTTTCCCGTTTCATCTACGTATCGGGGGTCGGGTTCTACTTTTTCTATCCACGGGCGACAATATTTAAGATACATATCTTCTATTTCCCAGTCTTTTCGCTTTTTTTCGAAAAAAAAGTCGAAATGCACAATGAAATACAAGCATAGATCTTCCGCATTGTCGTCGATATATTCAAGAATGGAAACGAACGGAGGCAACAAAACACAATCGCCGGACGATAAAATTATATCCGAGTCGTCAATCTTAAATTTCAACTCGCCTTTGATCATGCCGACAAGCTGATAATCGTATAATTTTCTGAGCGGACAACAGTGCGTCTCCCCCTCGTTGATGATTATTTTGTTGACGTGCCGCACAAACGGGGTAATCTCCGATAAAACGTCCGCTTCGGTTAAAAAGTCTTTAAGATTTTGCATATATATTCTCCAAAGTAAAATTTATAGACGTTTCCCCAAATTTTCCGTCCGCGCGTCCTTCATTTTAATACGATGAGCTGCCCGCTTGCAAACCATTCGTCGAATTTTTTATTTTTATATTCGCCCGTTAAGTGCTCTATATCCCTTTGTTCGTTGTTCGTTATGCATACAAACGCGCCGCTTTCGTTTTCGAATTCCGATACGATTAATCTCGCGCCGTATTCGCCCGTAAAAGAAAGCTCCTCTATCCCGCCGTTTACGTATTCTTTATAATCGGCATAAACCTTTCCCTTATGATAAACCCTTTTTAATCTCGCGCCGATAAAATTATCGGCATAATATTTCAAAAACATTCTGTTCTCGTCGGAAAGGATATAAAACAAGGGGGTTTTTTCAAAAAAGAGATTAATCGGCGCCTGTCTGTAAGAGGAATCTTTATCTCTTTCATAAATAAAAAACCACAATATGCCGTTTACTCCATGGGAAACCGCGGTATATATCTGCCATCTTATATCGTCGATATCAGGAGTTCTGTATCGCCAATGTCCTACCGAAAGCAACGTCGTCCATAACGGGACGCCCGCTTTTTCGGCGGCTCTTTTAAACGCCGAGAGGTTTTTGAAATACTCGTTTATATCCTTTTCCCCGAAATGATATTCGCATTGAGAATAACAATCGTAGCAAAGACAAAACAATCCCGTTTCCTTTACCGTGTCCGCAAGCAGATCGACATATTCCCCATGCGTAATTCCTTCCCATTCCGGCCCGTTTTCGTCAAACAACGGAAGAAAATTTATAAACGCGGTCGAGACCGAATTGACGATTTTCACCGCATTTTTCATATCCTCCCATTCGTATAAATGCGGCTCGTCTCCCACGCTGAACGCAAAAAATGCAGGATGCGCCCCGAAGTCTTTCACCGCGTTTAACACCGCTTTTTTATACGCTTCTCCGCCGTGTTCGGTATAGTATAACCAACAGGTGCGCTTGTCGCACACAATCATCTTGATTCCCTGCTCGTAGGCTGCGTCCAACGATTTCAATATGTATTCTTTATCCTCTTCACCGTTGCAGACGCTGCTCATCGCCACGTTCATCCCCAGGGTCTTCCAATCCTCCGCCCCCGCGCGAACGTCCTTGACGTAGCCTGCGGCGGTGTAATTCCAAAAACCTACGGGAAAGAAGTCTTTATTGTTTCTTTTCATAAAATTCCGTTTCCGTAAACCGGTTGCCGCTTTTTACAGCGGCAACCCTGTCCGATATATCTTTTAATTTGTTTTTACGCCATAGAATTTTCCGAAGGTAACCGCTTCGGCAAGAATCCTGTACTCTCCTGCTTTCCAAAATAAACCGTGCACGTCCGTATCGGCGACCCAGAACGCAAGCGAACGCCCTTCGGCAAGGGTGTATTCCACCGTATAAGTCACGCCCTGCTCAAACGTATAGCCCGAAGTGTAATCGATATAGCCGTTCCCGTCCGATATTTTTAACCACTCGACGGGCATCGTCTGGGAAGCCGCCGATCCCCACGTCGATTTATATACGCCCGGGCCGATCACGGTAGCGTACTCGGGATTTACCCCCCAACCCGCCGACGCGCTGTCGGTAATCGTAAAGAATTTGCCGCTTTCGTTAAAGGTAACGGTAAATACTACTTTATCGTAACCGACATAGTCCTCGAAAGAAACGTACATGCCCTGCTTATACTCTTCGTGAAAAATATTCATCGAAGAATTCAGAAGCGTTTTCGCCTCTTTCCCCACGGTGAGCTTGAACGTCGCCGTCTTTTCCCCCACCGTCAGGGTTATCACGGCAACGCCCTCGCCCACGGCGGTTACGACGCCGTTATCGACGGTGGCGACCTCGGCGTTGTCCGAAGTCCACGCAAGAGATAACCCGTCCGCGTTTTTAACGGTGGGAACGAGGGTTACCTTTTGTCCGACGGTAACGCTCTCTGCGCTCTTATCGAGCGACACCGAAACCTCCGGCGCCTCGGACCATAAGCCGTAAAAATCTCCGAACGTTATATGCTCCAAAGCGTCGGAATAATAATTCGTCGCAGACCAAAATATCCCGTGCACGTCGGTGGAAGCCACCCAAAAACTCAAGTGGCGGCTATCGTCTATGGAATATTCCACGGTGTACTTAACGCCCTTGATAAAGGTATAACCGGAGGTGTAGTCGATATAATTGCCCTCGGCATCTTTAATCTTAAATACGTCGGTGGAGATATTCGGATATTCCGCCGCGCCCCAAACCTTTTTATAAGTGCCCGGTCCTATAATCGTAGCGCAATCGGGGGATACCGCCCAGCCGCACTCGACGCCGTCGGTAACGGTGAGATAACTGTTGTCGTCGGCAAAAGTAATCGTAAAAGAGAGTCCGTCGTAGCCTGCGTATTTATCGAGGACGAGAAGGGCGCCCTGACGGAAATCCTCGTGGAACGCTGCCCATTCGGGCGTTATAGCGTTTTTCTGAACCACGCTGACGGTAAACACCGCGTCCTCCGCGCCGCCCGAGGAAACGATTATTCTCGTTTTTCCTGCGCCGACGGCTCTGACCAAACCGTTTGTCACCGTAGCGACGGAAGAAGAATCGGTCGTCCAGGTCAAGGAGGCGTCTCTCTCAAACGCGACAAACGCATTAAGCTGTATCTCTTCGCCGCTGAACAGCATACCGTCGGTTTTATCGATCACCACAAACGGAACGGGTTTTTCCGCATAAATGCCCTCAAACGACTTGAATTCGATGTAATCGAGCAAATCGGACTTATAATAAGATCCGCCGTTTCCCCACCAGTATTCCTCTGTGTCAAGAAGGGAGTCGGACACGAAGAAATATACGCCTTCCGTTTTGGCCAGAGCAAGCACTATCGTGTAGGTTTCGCCGACCTCCCAGTTTACACCCTCGCCGCCGAGCCTGCCGAGCGCTTTGCCGTTTTTATCGAGAACGGTAAGCTCGGAGGCGTCAAAGCCGGGGGAGGCCCAGTTCCATGCATTGAAACCGCTGTAACTATCTTTTCCTATTCTCACGCCGTTGGACTGTTGTCCCCAGATTCCGGTAAGAATATGCAAATATTTGAAATCGTCTTTCACCCTGAAGGTAATTTTCAAACTTTCCGCCGTATCGTATTCGGGACTATCGGGCGTATATCTGGCCGCGTAAGTCAACGCGGGTTGTTCGTAAAACTCTTTTGCCGTAAAAGCATACGTATTTTCCGAAATTACCCTGATCGCGCACTCGACGGATTCCACGCCGTCGTAAGAGGCGGTGACGACGGCAAATCCGGAAGCTTTTGCATAGACCGCACCGTCCGCGCCGATTTCTACAACCGAAGGATTGCTCGAAACGAGCGTAGCTTTGACTTCGCCGTCGAGATTTCTTACAAAAGCTGTCAAATCTATTTTTTCGTTCGCTACGGCGAGGAGAGAAGTATCGCTCAGCTCGATGAAAGCGGGCGCTTTATCCCCGTATTCGGTCGGGAGATACGCTTCGGTTTCGTAATATCTTATATTATCGATATAAACCACGTCGTCGGTCTTTGTTACGCCGAACTCTATCGCAACGGGAGAATTGCTTTCCACATTCAGTTCTTCCAGCAGTTTTCCGTATTCTACGCTCACCGTAACCCACTGCCCCGCTTTGAGAACATGCAAAAGCTTACCGTCGGAAACAAGCGAAAGCCAGTCGAGTTTTTCAAAATCGGTTTTGCCGATAACCACGTTCGTTTCCGTTTTTCCGTAGTTTATAGCAAAATACAGCTCTTCGGCATTTTCGACATATAAATCGAACGTGAGATAATTTCCTTTTTCTTTGAGGTTTATAATCGAATCCGCTCTCGTTCTGCCGGTGGACGACGCTATTACGAGGGTATTTTTCTTATACTCGTCGCTGATTCCCGTCAGTCGGTAAGCGGTTTTCACGCCGCCGACTTCGCCGCTTTCTTTTTGATAACGGCTTTCGTCCGCATTGTGATAAGACGCAAATTCATCGTTGTTCGCCTGAACGTATCCGTCCTTTTCAACGTACGCAAGCGCCCCGTCTTCGGGTATAAACGTATCGTCGAGATAATATCGGATGTTCGTCAGATACGAGGTCAGATACGAAGCGTTCAACGCGAGGTAAAAATCGTTATTCGCGGCGGCGTCGATCATGATTCTTTCTCTGAGATCGTAAACGATCGTCATCCACTTTCCGGTTACAAATTTATTGGTAATCTTTCCGTCGGATATTACTTTCAAACCGTCCACGTCGAAATATTCGTCGAGCGGAGCGTAGAAAGTATCGTTCGAGCCTCCTACGGGAGCCAAAAACCTCGCGTCGGCGGTAACGAACAGATCGTACGCGAAATATCTGTAACCGTATTCTTTATAAACGTCTATACAGGAAAGCGCGGCTTTGCCGTTGGTTATCCTTTGGCTCCAATAGCCTTGCCCCTCGATGCTTACGTCGCCCGTAACATATTTGAACAGGCCTTCCTTTCTTCCTCCTATCGCCTCGTCGCCGTTATACGCTTCGTAAACGGTTCCGTAAGCCGAACCGGTATTGTTAAAAATTTCTTCAACGTAGTTTGGCAAAACGATAACTGTAAAATTCACCGTGTTGTCTCCGCTTTTGGCGGTAACCTCTGTCGTTCCTACGGAAACGGCTTTCACGGTATTGCCGTCGAATTCCACGATCCCCGCTTTCTCCGCAAGATATTCCACTTCGGGATTTTCTACTTTCTCGCCTTTAACGACTACGTTTACGGGAATTTCCAAGTAAGAAAGCCCCGAATCTTTCGCATTGTAAATGGTAAACTCGTCGTTTTCTCCTTCAAGCTCTATAAACGAATAAGGTTTTACGGTAAGGACAACCGTTTTTTCAAGTTGAATGCCCTTATATTCTCCCTTGACGGAAAGTTGAGTCTGTCCCACTTCTAGAGCGGTGACTTTAAGCCCGTCGCACGTTGCGACAGAGGGATCTTCCACGGTCGCGGTAAAATCGGCGTTAACTTCTATAATTTCTCCGTTATACGAAACGGCGGGAGTTATCGTCGTTTCGACGCTTTCATACGTTTCCACGTCATCGAGCGCGACGCGCGGCCGAGCGCCCGAATCCGTTACCGTAACGTTCAAGGTGACCAGATATCGGTCGTTTGTGCCTTTTACTTCGGCTGTCCCCTCGCCCGTCGCGGAAAGTTTGTCGCCTTTTATCTCGACCACTTTGTCGTTCGAGGTCGTCCATTCGAACTCGGAAAATTTTCCGCTTTCAAGTTCGATCGTTTTTTCGTCGTAACGGTCTAGCCAGACGGAAAGCGTTTCTTCCTTTTTGCCGCCCGAACCGCTGCATGCAATAAACCCGACGGCTACCGCGCACAGCATTACCACGGATAACAGCAGTCGCAAAAGTGATTGTCTCTTCATTTTTCTCCTTCTCCTTAATTTTTTATTTTCCGAATGCGCCGATATAGTTTATCCGGCTCACGTCGGCGCCTCCGAAATCATATCTGTTCATTTTATCAAACCTTTTGCCGCCGGACAAAACGGCTTCCACCGAAGTCGCAAATTTTTTCGCATTTTCTATTCCGTCTTCGGCCTTTACGCTTTGCAGCATCGGATCGACGGTAAGCGTCCCGACCGCGGCGACGTAATCGAAAATATTGTCGTTGAAATTATAAAACAGATTGTTTTCCACAAAAAGGTTCTGCTCGCCGTCGGTGTTTTGGCAATGATCGAAAGAGAAAGGAATATTTCTTTGATTGCGCAGATAGCACAAGTTATTCGAAAACGTCCAATTGCGGCCGGGAATTCCCGAATAAAACCCGTTTACGTCGGTGAGCTTTTCGTTGGCCGCTTCGCCTTTAAGCACTACGGTGTTATTTACTATTTGAAGATTTTTCAGCACGTCGCTGAACGTAAAAACCGCGCAATCGTTATCGGCGAAAACGTTGTTTCTTACCGTCACGTTTTCCCATATCGCCTTAAACTCCATTACGGGAAGATGAAATTCGTCGTCGAGTACGAGATTGCCGTTTTCGTCATACACCGGCATTTCCTGACCGTTGGAGCAAAGCAATATTCCGCCGCCCTCGTTATGGTGCGCGTAATTGTACTGAAAAAGAACATTGCAGTTGCCCATATCGATATCAAATCCCTGTCCGTCGCCCGCGCCGTTTGCCTTATGCGTATAAGCGCTTTCGTTGAACTGCATAACGAAATTTTTACAGGAGTGTATCCAAAGCGCCACGTTATAATATCCTCCTCGGCCGAGATATTGAGCGTTATAGCAGACGTTGCTTTGCATAAATCCGCCGTCCACTCCGAGTACGACCATTCCGTCGCCTCCCGTATAAGAGACCTTATTGTTTATTACGTTAAAATTTTTACTGCAATACCAGCCGTCCTCGTCGCTTTTATAATCGTTTACGCCCCAGTCGATTCCCGGTCGGCGCACCCAGTTGGAGGTAACGAACAATGCGTCGCGCGAAACTCTCTCTATGGAGTTGGAATCTACCCAAACGTTTTCGAACCAACTGGGCCCCACCGCTTTGGCCGTCCCCGCTTCAAAATATATCGCAGAGCAAGAATAGGTGTATTTATTTGTCGGGCAAACGTCGGCTACGTTTACGGACGATAACTCCACGTCCTCGGGCTTAAGCCCTTTTCCCTGCATAGAAGCGGGCAGCCCCGCCTCGAAATCAAAGTTTATATCATGCAGCCAGTTGTCGTAAAGAACCACGTTTTCCAACGCCCCCGCTTTTACGGTATGAACGTAAATTCCGCGTTCTCCGTTTACGGAGGTACATTCAAGCGAACTTATGCGGACATTGCCCGCCGTAACCTCAACGCAATTGGGCGCCGCGCTGAACCTTGCATATTTTTCCTGCTCGGTCGCATCGTAAACGGAAATAATCAGCGGCTTTTCTTCCGTCGCCTCAAACTTTTCCGCCTTCAAAACGGTATCATAGGAGCTGCCTGCTTTAAACAAAATCGCCGAAGGGGAAGCTTCGTTTACCTTCGCTATAACGCGGGCCGCCGCGTCCGCCGTCCGCTTGGGAGACTGCTTGCTCAATCCGTCGTTATCGTCGTCGCCCGCTTCGGAATCGAAATAATACACGGTATATCCCTGCATATCGACATCCGAATACTTAGGATATTGGGGAATCTCTTCGTAAACGGTATTGACGTCCGGCTTCGAAGGGACGCTGTCCGATGACGAAGAATTATCCGCAGGGCTGCACCCGACGGTAAAAAGAAATGCCGCGACGCATAATATTTCAACTATTTTTTTAATTTTCATATCAGTTACCTCATTTACTCGATTTCGGCTGTTTAAGAATCAAAAAAGGCGCCGGAAGAATCAAAGCCGACAACAGACCGTAAAGCGGAAATTCCGCAGAGTTTATTTCGACTATTCTTTTTGTGGAATAAAACAATCCCAAATAGAAAAACACCGCGCACGCCGCAATGGGAATATAGGTTATTTCTTTAATATATTTTACCTGTTCTTCGATGAATCTTCCCTCGCTTGCCTCGCCCAATAAAACAGCGACAAGTGCAACCGCCGCAAAAATCAATGCCGTTTGTCCCCATTTTTTGACGGGAATCATGACGATTTTGAATCCCCGCGTATATTCCTGAACATAAAAGAACGCGACGAACGGGATAAGATTCAGCCACCAGTATTTTTTTCCTTTCCTTTTCGCCAAAACGGCCACTCCCGCAGAGTAGTATTCTATCACCGATAAAACCACAATCAACCACGGCATTTTAACCCCTCGCAGCCTTCATCACCTTGTATGCGTCGGTAATAAAATCGACATAAGTTCTTCCTCCGCTTTCGAAATAAACCCGGCGTTCGGTTTCAAAAGTATCCGCGGGATCGGTTTGCCCGGTCCATGCGGGAACCACGCAACGTCCGTATATTCCGACGATCGAAGTATTGTACGCCTGCGTAATTTTTGCGTTTGTAGGCCACATATAATTTACCACGTCGTTTTTGACGTAGTTATCGGGATTTGCCGCAATCTCGAGCCATTTGCTTTCTTCTTCCGAATATCCCTTATATACCAGATTTGAAATATTTTGATTCTCCACCAAAGTAAGAATTCCGGAATAAGGCGACTTTACCAGATATTCGTCTTTTCCTTCGGGATAAGAATAGGTACCGTCGCCGTTATTTACCCAATGTTTGCCTTCTATTCCGTACCTGCAAAGATTATAGTTCTCGGGATTTTTATACACCCAGTTCAAAAACTTGATTATTTTCATTGCGTTTTTAGAGCTTTTTACGATACAGGCCGCAAAGGTCGCCTCCGTATTGGTCATAAATCCTTTTTTATCGGAGGTTTCGTCGCGGACGAGCGGACCTATCACCGTAAATTCCGCGTTTTTATTTGCGCTTTTGCACTTTCTTGCGACAGAAATCAAATGCTTTACAGACGGATCGAGTATGAACACTCCCGTTTTTTCGCCTATAAAATTGATCTCTCCTTGTTCGACAAGAATGCTCGAGCTTTCCGGGGAAATAATCCCCTCCTTCGCCCATTCGTATTCGAGCTCGAGGATATCTTTATACTCGTCGGTCGCATATCCGGGAAGGATTTCGCCGTTGCGTTCGCCGTAAGTGAAATACCCCGTATCGCTGAAAGCGCCTAAAATAACTTTTTCTATATCCCACGGCGCGCCCGTTATCACGTGACCGAGGTTATACTTTTGCTTCATCGCCTTGCACATATCGGTAAACGTGCGCAAACTATCTATCAAAACATAATTTACGCCGTCTTTGAACTCGGTTTTCGCTTTTTCCGCGTCGTCGGTATATCCGCAAGCCTCCATCCAATCCTTTCTGATCAGCATGCCGAATTTATACGGGCTTATCGCCGACGGAATCCCCACCACTTTTTTATCTATCGTGGTAAGACTGTCGAGCGGGTTGCCTTTGATATACTTCAACACGTTCGGACCGTAATCGTATAAATCGTCATATATATCATAGAATAAATCCTGCGAAACGAAATAGTCGTCTATACCCGAGCCGCCGCGAGTGTGCGATATGGCGATATCCACCTGCGCGCCTGCGGCCAGATCGGAGTTAAGCTTCGTCTTCATTCCGTCGGCAAGATGGGAAATTCTGAAATCCAGCCAGACGCCCGTGTCGGCGTGATACTTTTCTTCTATATAGTTGATAACGTCGTCTTCCTCGCTGCCCGCAGTCCAGGAAAACTCGCTCGAACCGCCCGTATAAATTACTATCTTCGTTTCGTTCTCACGCTTGCCGCCCGCATCATCCGAACTTCCCGAGCCGTCTCCCCCTCCGCAGGCGGCGGCCGATACAGCCATCAGCGTGGCTGAAAGCACACAAACGAGTTTGTTTAGATTTTTTTTGAACATATAGTCCTCCTCGTACGGCAAAGCCGTCTTAATTTTTTTCGTTAGCCTTTAACGGCGCCTTCGGTCATTCCCTTGATATAATACTTATGCAACACGGGGGACAGACACACAAGCGGAAGCACCGCTATAACGACCGCGGCGTTTCTCGCCGATATAAGCGGCGCATCGACGATCGACCCTCCGCCCAAGCTTCCATATAACGATTGCATGTCTGTAAGTATTTGCCTTAAAACATATTGTATCGTCCACCACTTGGTATTCGACGAACCAAAATAAAGCAACGTGTCCAGCCAATTGTTCCACCTGTCCACAAACATAATCATGCCGATCGTTAGCATCATCGGAACGGCGAGCGGTATAATTATTTTTATAAGAATCTGAAACTGATTTGCGCCGTCCAGCTCCCCCGCCTCATTTAAAGAAGTCGGGATGCCGTAAAAATAGTTTCTTAAAAGCAGAACGTTGCTTATTCTTACCGCGCAAGGAAAAATGAGCGCCCAAACGGTATCGTATATTTTGATTCCGCGTATGACGAGATAGAGCGGAATCATTCCGCCGCCGAAAAACATGGGAATCATAAAAAAGATATTGAGCGCTTTTCTTCCCGCAAGATCCTTTTTCGCTAAAACGTACGCCGCACCCGTACAGAGAGCTACCGACAGAGCCGCGTTTGAAAAAGATACGATTAAAGAACTGATTATCGACTTGAAAAACACGTCGCTCATCTGAAAGAGAAAGGCATATCCCTCGAAAGAGAAGCCTCTGAACCAAAGCGAAATACCTTTGGACATAAGCTGACCGTTATCGCTCAAAGACGAACACGCTATTATCCAAAACGGCATGACGAAAGAAAAGCCGAGCAAAATCATAATGCAGGCGTTTATTACGTCGAAAATCCTGAGCTTTCTTTTGTTTCTAATCTTCGTCATAATATCCCCTCGTTTTCTGTCTTTTTAACGACAGAATTGACTATAAACACCATGATCAGCCCTACGACTCCCTGAACGAGGCCCAGCGCCGTAGCCTGAGCAAAACTGCCGCCGCCCGTTATATTGGCTATCATTGAGGAACCTATAACGTCTGTATTGCCGAGCGACGCCGAGCCGTTCGTCATTGCCAAAATCTGATCGGCATTGTCGGAAAGAACGGACGCCGCGTCCATAAGCACCTGCATCGCTATCACGTTCGCTATACCCGGCAAGGTAACCACCATAGCCTGCTGCCACCTTCCGCCTCCGTCTATCAGACACGCGTCGTATAATTCGCCGTCTATAGACCCCATCGCGGACATATATATCAAAGTCGACCAGCCCATGCCTTTCCATAGCGACGAAAGAGCAAGTATCCACCACCAGGGCTCCTCCTCCGTATACCAGGATACGGGTTTTCCGCCGAACGCTACCAGCATCTTGTTGATAAGACCTTCATCGGCAGAAAACAAGTTGTACGCAATTCCGCTCACCGCCACCCAAGAAATGAAATACGGGATATAAGCCACCGTCTGTATAGCGCTTCTGCCCGCACGATTTTTAATTTCGCGTATAAGCAATGCAAACAGCAAAATCAGCGGAAAATTGGTAAGTATTCTGATAATCGAAATATAGAGCGTATTTCTCAAAAGACGGTAAGTTGAAGTGTTCGCAAGGAAAAACATATCGCGGAAAGCCTTGAATCCTACCCATTCGCTCCCGCTTACGCCCTCAAGAATTTTATAATCCTGAAACGCGATTACAATTCCAAACATAGGCGCGTAGTTGAACACCAAAACGAAAATCACAGCAGGCAGAACGATAAGATACATAAGTTTGTTCTTTTTCACGCTCGCCCAAGTCCTTCCGCGAAAGAACGAACGGACTCCGACAACAAAGTCGCTCCTCGTTTTTTTCGGGGCGGCGTTGCATTTTTCGGAGGTCGGCAGCGCGCAAGCGCAAACGGTCTCCGTTTCGGCCGAAAGCTTTTTTTCTTTTTCCGACTGCTTGCATCGTTTTCCCTTTTTGGAAAAACAAACGAACAAAGCGATCAATGCACCTGTCAGCGCAACGACCGCGACAATCATCGCCGCCATCGCAACGGGCGACGTTCCGCGATCAAACGCGACATACCCGTACATTATTTTAATGTCGGCGTCTTTTATGGCCGTTATTTCACCGCTTTCGTCCTTTTTCAGAATATCGCCTTTTATTACAGTCGGCTTTACGACGATTTTTCCGTTTTCAACGGAAATTCCGTTCCCCGCATAATAACGAATTTTTCCCGGAACGCTCATCGTAATCGACGATATATCTCCCATTGTAAGATCGGTAGCCACCAGCCTGAAAAGGAACAAATCTGTATCGCCGCCCGACTTTTCCCCCTCTTGCGCGAACTTTTCAAACGCAATCGTTTCCCCCTTTTCGTTTCTCGGCAAAACTTCGTCTTTTCCTTCGTGTTCTCTGCTTATATCGACGCTTCCGCGGTCATTTCCGAACCATACCGAAGAAGAATAACGCCAACTACCGTTTGCCCAGCTTTCTATAAGCCGTCTCCTCTCGCTGCCCTCCGAAAAAAAATCTGAAAGCGCGGCAAAATCGAAATCGCCCGGACCTTTTACCTTATCGATACGCCGAAGCTTTACCGAAACGACATATTCTTCTGCTTTTTTTTCGATATTTTTCAAAACAATCACATCGTCGTCTCCCGAAATCAGATTATATCCGACGATGTAATTTTCAACGGAGGTTTTCACCTCTTCATAAGAAAGATCACTTTTTATATTTACCGCTACATCACTTTTCATGTCGTAGCTGAAATTTATCCCGCCCGTTACGGTCGATCCGCCCAAACAAAGAGAAGATACTATGACAAAAAACAGCACGGAAAAAATCTTTAACAGCTTTATTTTCATCTAAATACTCTCCGAAATACTCCCTATTGAATTTTTCTTGCTTTGTTTTTCAGGAAATTCAAACGCCAACAACTTATAGATATTATCTTATCCTGAAAATAAATCGACTCATTTTCGCTAATTTGTTATAGTAATTTGTTGTATATATTATAACATCGCCAACAGTCAAAGTCCATTGACAAATCAATTAAAAAAATGGAAAATTCAACTATTATGTCTGAATACAACTTTGACTTTTGAAACATATAAACTCCAATTTAATCATATCTTTTCCTGAAATCCACCAGTTCAAAAATTTTTACGAATTTTTAATTGCATGGAAAAAAAACATGCAAACACGAAGACATAATGGGCGCAAACGTCGAAAATGTTTACATTTGTCTCTATGCCTAATTTGCTTTATCATAATATAAAACAACAAGTGTTAACTAACTTATAAACAATTAAACATAAACGCTGTGGCTGTAAGCTCAATTCAAACGATAAACGTTAAGTGTTACGGCAACAAAACACAGAATCTATGTTCATTATACAACATTTTTTCAACCTACGCAAAAGCTGAAAAATCGTTATCAAAAAGAATCTCTTGTCTATCGCTGTTTTTTGCTTGCTTTTATTATATACGAGTGTTAGGCGTGCGCTTGTCTTTGATACAAGTGAAACAATCTACCGACTTAACTTCGGCCTTTCACGGGCGGGGCGGCGCCGCTGAGCCGCTTGGCCTCCGCCCCGCTTTCCCGTTTCAGGATTCCGAACTTTTCTTTCGTCGCATTACGGTTGCCTTGTCTTTTTATCTTCACCCGCCTACTCACATTCCCTTTATTTTTCCCCGCACTTTCCCTCTCATTCCTTACCTGTCCCCATCGTTTTCTATTTTCTATTTCCTACCTCCCTCCGTTTTCCCCTTTTCGCTTCGGCTTAGTTTAGCATAGCCCGGCGACGTAAGTCAACGGGGAAATCTTTACCTAAAACTTTTATTCCTACATTGGTCAAGTAGAAATACTTGGCCTTTTTTCTTTTACTTCCACGCAAAGATTTCTGGATGCGGGGCCCCTTCCCCGCACCGTTGACTTCCGGATTGAACTATATTTCAATTTTTCCTTATTTCCTCCGAGCTATGCTTCTTCGCCGGTGCCGAAAAAGGCTAATATTCATTCTCGGAGGTTTTTATTTATGAAAATGCTTGTTGCTTCTCTCTCCCTCGGTAAATTCAAAAATGAAGCCGAACTCTTTTCCTTCCCTATTTCCGACGATAACGTTATCCTCATGGGGTAAATGATTGCCCTGCAAACCTTTCGTAATGTGTTGATGTTCGACTATAAGGTCGTCGAAAAACTTTATAACGGCCTTATCAAAGACTTACATCATTCTACCGAACCTGATTATGTCATTTCCGACGGCTACGATTACGTCCAGATTGCTATTTGCTTTCTTCTTCAATTCAAAGGCAGATATGTTCATGAAACCTGCTCTAACGACAAAAAAGGCAAGCCCGTCTCTATTAAAACCGCTTGCTATCGCCATGTTGATTCTCATCTTATCAAATTCCGCAGGAAAAACGCTCAACAACGGCAAATCGATTTTACTAACAACAAAGAAATGCTCGTTGATCCCATCGATTGTTTCGACAATCCCACCATGGATTACTCCAAGGCGGACGCTATTTTACAGACAATGCAATTATCCGACATCGAACTGAAAGTGTTAAACTGTTATTTCAACGGCATGAAACAGGCTCAGGTCATTTCTTCTCTCGGCATTCAACGAGGCTCCGTCAATTACAGAAAAGCTTGTATCCGTCAAAAATATCAATTACATTTCGGGACTTATCATGGTTCTGCTTATTCTTGCAACTGACTTTTTTATTTCTCTTTCATAAAACTTTTTTTGCCCGGACAGGTTTTGTCCGGACTAACGTTCATAATACCTTCTGTAATAGCGAAAATCAGGTATATCTAAACGCGTTTACGCTTCCCGACGGGGAAGCTGACCTAAATTTTCCTTAAAGGAGGTTCATGACTGACAACGAATTAAATTTAACGGCTTCTTATATCACCGCTCTTGCTTCTGAGCACAACCCTAACGAAAAAATTAAAATCTTGCTTTCCGGCCTGTTGTCAACCTTTCGACAAGAGGCTGATTTTCCCATGCAACAAACAGAAAACTCTGTTTCCTCCATTATTACTTTCTCGCTTAAGGAGATCTCCAACATGCCTAAATCTTTCAAAAAACAATTTATTGCCAATGGCCTTATCGCTCACGTTCTCAAACGCAAAACCAGCAAACACGCTTTTTCCTATGAAATCCGTTACAGAAAAAACGGATACCATATTTATGTTACCTCTTACTCCTTGGAAATAGCTAAAGAAAAGTTTTTATCTGCCGTTTCTTCCGATAATCTTGAAAAATACCATAAACAACCAAAAAGAGTTGCTCTCAATTCTTTTCTGTTCGTCACCAACGAATGGCTTAAGTTCAGAAAAACCAATCTTAATCCCGTTACTCTTAAAAACTATGAAAGCTACTGTAAACGTTTTTTATTCCCCTCGCTCGGCGGGCTGCCTATTTCCTCTATCAAGACCATTGACATCAGCAATATCATGGCTACCGTCCAAGGGCGGGTTTATGAAGATTTGCGCGTCGTTCTTAATTCCGTTTTCAAGTATGCTCTCGCAAACAGCCTTATCTCCAACAACCCCATGCTCCTTATCCCTTTTAAGAAAGCCGAACGAAATAACAGGAGAGCCTTAACGAACGATGAACTTAAAAAGCTTTTTGAACGATTGAATCTTTCCGAATTTAAGGACTACAAGCAAACTTTCCTCATTCTCTTATTCTTCGGCCTTCGCCCCTGCGAGTTAGCCGACGCCCGCTTCGAGGACGATTTCCTTATCGCCAGAAACGCCAAACGCAAGGCCGGCAAGATAGAATACAAGAAAATTCCTATTTGTAACCGGGCAAGAGAGTTTCTCGATCTCTCCGCTCCTATCAAAGCCTTACATAGAACAGACGTTCTCAACCGTATTTTCAAGCGTATCATGGACGATGATACCGTCACTCAATATTATCTCCGTCATACCTTCGCTACCGTCTGCCAGCAATATGTTCGTCCCGACATCGTAGATATCTGGATGGGCGATTCTTCCGAAAGACTTGTCGGCAGGGTTTATACCCATTTTTCCGACGATTTCATGATTAAACAAATGCAAAACGTTGTTTTTGATTTCTGAAAATTATATATATTGCATAAAAGCCGTAACCGCGAAACATTCTCGGTTACGGCTTTTATTTTGCTTGGTTTTACAACGAGTTTAATCGAAAAACTCCGCCAAAAACTCCGCCAATCTGCGGCTTATTATCGATTAAATCAAAAATTATATACGTTTCTTATGCAAAAATGACACAAAAAATGCAGATTATCGAATTTTTATTCGATAATCTGCATATTTGGTGCGGTCGACAGGAATTGAAGCAACTAAACAAAAGCGAAAACGGCGGATTTTTAAGGGAAAACGGGCAAAAAAGGCTCGTTTTTTTAATTCTCCCCGTCCGCTCCCCGTGGGCAAAATCGATTTTTTAACGTCCATGAAAAAAAGCCCGTTTTGGACTTCAAAACTTTTTGCGGAAAACCTCTTGACTTTTTCGGATAGCAGTGCTATAATAAAACCACAACAAGGGCGAAACCTCTAAACGGTTAGCCCCGTAACAGCTATTTTACAATAACCGCCTGCGGTGCCAACGCAAAGGGCGGTTATTTTCGTACTGTAATAAAGATTTTATCCTTTGTTACGCGAAAAGATACTATGTACCCCGCGTCCACAAGGAACGACAGGAACAAAAGAAAATCTTTTCTCATACGCCTCACCTCCTTTTTACGGGAGGATTGCTAACCGCCTTCGAGGATTTACCCTTGTTGCTTAACGGTATTATATCATAGTCAAAAGAGCTTGTCAACGAAAAAAGCACTTCCGGAAAGAAGTGCTTTTTTTGCGGCTTTGGTCGCTCATTTTTTCGGGTGTGCTTTCTCGTAACAATCGCACACCGCGCCAGAGGGCAAAAAGCCCGTATCATTGCACCGCGCACAATTCCACACGGGCAAGAGGTCGGCTTCCGTCAAGCCTGCCAGCAACAACGCTTGCGCCCGCTCGAACTCCCGCGCCTCCTGTTCAAGCTCTATGTCCTTGACTTTCTCCGGCTCGTATAGCTCCGCCTTCGCGTGTTCTATCTCCAACCGCTTCAACGCCTTTTCCGCTTCCAGATACGCCGGGAAGCTCCGCGCTTTCTCTTTCGCTTTCTCCGCTTTCGCCTCCGCCGCGTTATGCCGCGCCGAATACCACCGCTCCCGCTCGCTCCTCGCGTTTGCGGCTTCCACAGACGGCGGCACACTCGCCGCGGGGCGTTCAGGCTTCTCCGCTTCCGGGAAGTCGTCATACTCCCCCGCAAGGATTTTTTCGTAATGCGCCGTCACCCACGACCACGCCCGCCGCGTTTGTAACAGCTTTTTCGATTGCCGGAACTTCTCTTTCAGCTTGTCAAAGTCGATTCCCTCGAAGTCCGCCGTTTCGCTCGCTTTCGGCTGCACCTGCGGGAACTCCTTGAAAAATTCCCCTCGCGCGCGCGGTACGTCCGTACATATTACTTTACTTTCCTTTATTGCGTTTTTCTCGGATTTATTCGGGTTATTCTCGGATTTATCGGGGTTATTCTCGGAAAAACTACCGTTTTTCGCGGATTTATAAAACGCCTTAATTTCCGCTTCTTCTTTTTCCGTCAGAAGCCAAAAACCGCGCTTTATCTCCTCTATGCCTTTTTTGCGGGATTTCAACGCTTCGGCATAGCGTTTTTGTATTCCGTGGCTCGTTATAACAGCGTCCCACTCGTAACCCGTTAACTCGGATTCCCTATAAACCCGAATCATCGCGCGGTTGCGCAGGAATGTTATAATTTGTTCCACTTTATCGACGGTCGCGCCGATTTCGTCCGACATCACGAAAACATAATCCGCCCAATCGTCCACGGGTAAAAAATACCCCTCTTTGTACACATCGCACAGCAGTTTGACATATACCGCGATACCGTCCGCACCGTACCGCGCTTTCAAAATCCTAATCTTCTGATCCCCGAAAAATCCGACGTCAAAGGGGAAATAATCCAGCCCCTGTTTCGTCGGTCTTGCCATGTAAAAGGAAACCTCCTTATGTGTGATTATCTCCACCCGCCAGAGCGGGACAGATACAAAAAATGTCCGTCCGTCGCGCGCAACAAAACGGCGGGGGCAGGTACGAAACGAAACCGCCCGACCACACCCCGAAAACGGGCGGGGCAGGTATGCGACGAATGTCCCCGCTCACCCCGCGGGCGGGGTAACACCGCAACCGCCCGGGCGCGGGGAAGCTCTCACCTATCCAGCCGCGCAACGCGTGAAACGTTGCCCGGATAAAAGACGGGGACGGACAGCCCGGCGGAAATGCGGACGTATGCACCCGCACCGAGGGGCGAGGGGAGACGGCCGCAGAGCCGACGGGCAGACCGACCACGGCGCCGGGCAACGTCATGCGGGGGCAGGGTATAAAAATCCAGCCGCCGCGCGCCGCTTCCCTTTTAAGATTTTTTCGCCGCGAAGCGTGCGTAAAAAATCTTACGCCCCTTTTTTCCGTCCCGCAAAAAGCAAAATCCCGCCGCAATACACCAAAAAAACCACGGGGGCAGGGTAGCAACGACCGCAAAAGCCCCGTTTTCTCACTTTCGGACGGTAATTTTCCCGTCCGAAACGCTGATTTTTCCCGCTCGGATCAACACGCCCACCGCATACGACACCGAAGAACGGGTGCGCCCGACTTCCTCCGCGATTTCCGTATATCTCACGAATTGCGGCGTATCTCCTATCCGTTCCCGGAGGTATTTATATACCCTTTGCGCCGTCGTTTCCAAATCGTCATATTTGCCCATTTTCGCGCCCTCTCTTTCGCTCTGCCGCGTTTCTCTCCTTTCCCCGTGTTTTTTCCTTATCCTTGCTTTATCGCCCCGCTACGGCTTTATTTTTGCCCTTTCCGCGGCGCGCTCTTTTTTTGGTGGCAGGTCTTATTTTCGGTCGCCCTGCCAGCAGACCTATAAGGAGGAAATTATATGAAAAAAATCCCGTGTAAGCTATTCCATTGTCGAAACATTTTCCGACGTTTCCGCCCCTTGCGTCTGGCTGAGGAGCAACAGCCCCGCCAACGCTTTCGCCGCTTCTTTTTCCGCCTTCTTCTTCGCGCGTTGGCGGGCGGCGTATTCCCTTTGATATTTGCGTACCTTTTCAAGGTTCGCCGCTCTGTACGCCCTCTGCATTTCCTTGACTTTTTCCGCATTCGCCTTGCAATAGGCTCTGCATGATTCCCGCACTTTCTCGCGGTTTTCTTCCCGCCATTTCCGGTTACGCTCCGTTTCTTTTTCCGCGTTCCGCGCCCGGCGTTCCCGGTGTTTCTCCCGCTCGCGTTCTATGTTCGCATGATAATACGCACGCTTCCGCGCCTGTATCTCCTCCCGGTGTTTCTTTTTGTATTTCTTGTTATATTCGGACTGGTACTTTTTCCAGCTTTCCGCATGCTCTTTTTGATAGCGTCTAACACAAAAATTGTGCGCTGTCCGCTTTTCCGCCTCCGATGATTCCCGAAACGCCTTCATCATCGCCCGCGCCCGCGCCTGCTTCTTCTCCCTCGGCAGTTCTTCCGCAGCTCCCCGACGTTCCAGCTCCTTCAACCGACCGAACACCGCGCCCGCGAATATTTCCGCACGACTCCACCCCGAAAGCTGTACCACTCGCCCGAACGCTTCCGCATTATTAAACGCTTTCCGCCGGATTTCCTGCATATACTCAAACCATTTCACGCCCAACGCTCGCCCGACTTCCTGCGGCTTCTCTTTCCCGGACAATACACGGCTTAAAAATTTCCGCTCTTTCCCCGTCAATGTCTTTTTCAGATACAGACGGAACGCACGCGAAAACACCTCCCGCGCGCTTTCTTCCTGTTCTTCAAGGTATGCCTCTTCCGCGCTTTCTTCCTGCGCGTAAAAATCCAGCATACTCCCCCCGCTTCCCTCGCTGTCCCCGCTCCGGTGGTGGTAGTTTATTGCCGCGTCCGCGCTCCTTTGTCCGCGGATTAATCTCAATTCGCTTGCTTTCGACATTTTCCGCTCCTCCTCGCGTATGGTATGTATGCCTCATCTATCCCGCCCACTGCCGCATATTTGAACGAATGGAACACCGCGCAATTTATCGCCCGGTCATACGGTCGGAATTTTAATAATCCCGTCCGCAAATCGCAATAAAGCTGCTGCATCAAATCTTCTTCCGATATGATAGGGCGGAAATAGGGCACGCGGCGGAAGAACGACCGCGCGCAGGCTTGCAAATGCCGGTAATTATCCGGCTCGAAATAGAATGCGTCCAGAGCTTCCCGCTCGCCCGCATTGATTCGCGCGATTTCCTCCGCCGTCGTGTGCCACGTCAACCGCTCCCCGAATGGCGTTTCCTCTCGCTCTGATAATTTCACCCGCTCTGCTTCCTTCGCTCTGATTGCTTCCGCTATCAGTCCCGGAACGTCTGTTTCTAACCTCGCCCGCTCCGCTTCCATTTCCTTAATCTCCCGTTTATGGTTTTATGCGTTGTCTATCGGCAATAAGATTTCCTCCGCTTCTTCCGGCTTACTCTCCGGGCGCGGGTTATTCTTCATTTTCTTCGCTTTCCTCCTCGTCCTCCTGTTCTCGCTCGTTCAGGCTTATTGTGTGATAGTCGTAAGTCTCCCACTCCTCCGGCGTTACGTTCATCGCCGTAAGAATCGCCAACCGATACCGCTTTCTTACGTCGCTCCCGTCCTTCTTCATTACCTCCGCTTTGCTTACCCCTTCCAGCTCTACGCTCTCCGTCCGTACCCGGTGAGAAATTGCTCCCGACTTTTGGAAAAAGTCATACGTTATCCTTGTTACTGTCATTTGCTTTTGCTCCTTTGCCGTCTTTCCGGCTGTCTGATTTTTGGGGCGGGACTAACGCGCCCGCTATACGGTAGCCGAAACTCTCTACTGCTGGTTTTTAGTGTACCTTCACTTGGGGCGGGCGTTCTTCTCTAACGGCTCCCGCTATACCGTTGCGCCTGTTTCCTTTACTCGGTACAAGTACCAACCGCGCCGCGGTAATGACCTCCGCGGTAATTAAATATATATAACGGCGTTTTCATTATTTCCGCGCCGTTCCCGGGCTGTTTTACTTTTTTTGAGGCTCGAAGAACTCAATTTTTTGAGCCGTTTCCGGACAATTTTAATTTTTTTGCGACACCAGCGCCGCATTTTTGAGGCTCGACGAACTCAAAATATTTTCTGATGGTCGTACTTTCGCCCCATTCTCGCCGCCGCGGCTTTCCCGTCCTTTACTCGCTCGAAAAATCGGAATGAGCCTCTTATTTCCTCGATTTCTCCACGTTCGTTTTCCCGCCATGTCGGGTAAAAATAAAATATATACTTGTGCGAGCTTCTCATTTTACTGCACCTCTTTTTGCGGCACCAACGCCGCAATTTAACGGATATTTCAATTTCTTTTCCTCCCTCCGCCGGGCAGGCTTGCCACAGCCCGCACGGCTTCATCAGGAGGAAAAACCGAAAGCGGAAACCTTTACACCCTCCACAGTGCAAAAGCTCCCGCTTCCTATCATTAAAGCCGTTTCCCCGGCTTTTATGAACTTGTCTTTTGAGTGGAGGTCTTATCTTTCGCGGCTCGGCTTGGCTTTCCGTTCCGCTCTTGTTTCCCTTTGCAGTCGGGCGCGGGAGCCGTTCCGCGCCCTCCTCACAAAAGAAAGTTTCTTCCCCCGCTTCAAGCTCCCGCGCTTAAAAACGGGGATTTAGTCCAAAAATCTTGGACTTTGATATTATTATAATCCCAAACGTTTGGATTGTCAAGCGTTTTGTCCAAAATTTTGATATTATTTTTTTGAGGTAGCAAAAATGAATTTATTTCTCCCACGTCTTAGGGAACTATTAGCCGAAAGCGGAAAAATGCAAAAAGATATTTGCGACGAGTTAGGTATATCAAAACAAAAGCTTTCAAATTGGAAAACGGGATATTCCGAACCAAACTTCGACGATATAATCATGCTTGCAAAATATTTCGACGTGTCGTCGGATTACCTGCTCGGACTTACGGACGAATACGAGGGAACCGGAAAAAGCGCACCCACCGCGCCGGCGGCGTTACCTTTGGACGAAAGCGAACTTTTACGCAATTACCGCGCCTTATCCTATTCCGGCAAAGCACGCGTCGCCGCTTATACCGATTTGCTTCGGGAACAGGAAGAAGGCTCACCCTCTAAAATTTCATACCGTAAATAAAAAAAAGCCTCCATGTTCAGACGGGACAACCGTCAAAAAACATGAGGTATTTTTTTATGAACTTCGACGACGAAAAGGACTTACAGCAAATTCTTTTCTTAGCCGCACGGATTCTCGAACGCCGGCACAATCAGACCGACGGCAGCGCTCCCGCTCTGATTGCTTCCCCGACGAATCCCGACAACCCGCCGCAACTTTCCGACGACGGCAAAACTATTTTCTTTCCCGCTCTCCGCGACGTTCGGGAAGTTACAGGCTCTCCCGCCGCGGAGGTCAACTCACAAAAGGAAGTTTCCCTTACTTTTTCTTCGGAGGAAATTTCCAAAATGCCACGTTATTTCAGAAAACTTTTTCGCACTCAACACAAGACCGCACACGTCAGATTGAAAGATGACGGCGTTTACGAGATACGCTTACAAATTGACGGCGTTCGTATTTCCGCCTCCTCTCGCTTTCTCGACGAGGCGAAAATTAAGTTTTTGCAAAAGCTCAAACTCTTTGAAAAGGGCGATTTGCAAGCACGACAGCACGCCGAAAAAAAGCCCGTCGCCCCGCAAGTCCTGCCTGTTCCCGCCGTTTCCGTTTCCGATTATGCTTTGCAATATCTTGAAACATTCAAAAAACCGAATATTTCCGATAAGCACTTTTACAACCTTTCCGGCGTTGTACGGCGGCATATTTCCCGCTTTTTCGGGGACAAGCTCTTGCAAGACCTTACCGCCACCGACTGCCAAAAGTTTTTGAATGAGTTGATCCAAAGCGGCAAATTTCGCACCGCGGAGGACGCTAAAAGTATTTTGGATTGGATTTGCTCGGCTGCCGTCGCGGACAGGCTTTTGCCCGTTGACGTCATGGCGCAAGTACAAATCCAGCCGCACAAGCGCACCGCCGGAAAGGTTATTCCCCGCGAATTTATCCGCGCTTTTCTCGCAAAAGAGCCACAATCCCGTGCAGAGCTTTGCCTCTGGCTTCTGATTTTCACAGGTATGCGCCCGTGTGAGGTGTACGCCCTTACCTTTGACGAATGCGGCTTCGTTTCCGTCCAGACCGCAAAAAAGAAAAAATGGGAAGAACCCGAAACCCGCAGAATCCCTCTCCATTCCGCCCTTTTGCCTTATATCGAGCGAATCCGCGCCGCTCTTCCCGTTTCTCTCTTTCTTCTCGAACGCGCTTTCAAAAAGCATTTCCCGCCCGAATTTCGGCTTTATGACCTCCGCCACACGTTCACCACCGCCGCGCAACAAGCGCATTGCTATAAATCTTGGGTGGACTATGTGACCGGGCATAAAGGCGGGGCGAATACGACCGATAGAGTTTATACGCATTGGGAGGACGACTTCCAGCGGGAGGAGATAGAGAAGCTCAAATATTAAGCGGCAAGCGGTTTTGCATAAAAACACGGAGCTTTTTTCTCCCCGTTTTCCTCCCCGTTTTCACCGAATTAACCTAAATTCGGTTTTATAATTATACATACAACAACACGAAAAAACAGGCTTTTGCATATATTCTTGCAAAAGCCTGCATATTCTGGTGCGGTCGACAGGAATTGAACCTGCATGGTGTTAGCCACAAGATCCTTAGTCTTGCGCGTCTGCCAGTTCCGCCACGACCGCGGATAACGGGTCTATTATATAACAACCGTCGCGGTTTGTCAACTTATTTTTATCTGCTTTTGAAAGTTTTTTTTATTTTTTCCTGTTGCCGCGGCATTTTCTTCCCATATCTTTTTCAAACGAAAAAATTACGTATATTCTTTCTTATACATACACACAATATGTGTAAACGGAGGAAATTTTTATGAAAGCAACCGGTATTGTCAGAAGAATCGACGAGCTCGGCAGAGTGGTTATCCCCAAGGAAATCCGCCGAACGCTCCGAATCAAGGAGGGCGACCCGTTGGAAATCTTTACCGATCGGGACGAACTCATGCTGAAAAAATATTCGCCCATCGCCACGCTCGAACGCTTCAGCGAAGCTACCGTCAAATCCCTCAACGATTTAAGCGGCAAGCTTGCGATGATCTGCGACACGGACGAGATTCTGTGCGCGTGCGGCGAGGGAAAAAAAGAACTCGACGGCAAAAACCTGTCCGAGGAAATGGACAGGATACTGAAAGAACGCCGCAGCTATATCGCCAACGCGGCGGAAGGCGGGGATATCCTTCCCATCACCTCTTCGAGGGAAGAAGGGATCACCGCGCAGGTGATCGTCCCTATCGTCGCGGGCGGCGACTGTCTGGGCGCGGTAGCCGTCCTCTCCAGGGAAGAAGGCGCCAAGCTCGACAACAACGTCATGAACCTTGTCCGCCTCACTGCGGATATCCTTGCAAATCAGTTTGACTAAGCCTTTGCCACTCGTCGGTAAATTCTGAAAATCCAGATCGGCGCCCGATTTTTTCGGGCGCTTTTTCCGTGGCGGCGGGAACAGGGCTTTGACGAGCAAAACTCTGCTTTTACGGAATGATAAAATCAAAAAAGGCATATACTATCCATATGCCTGCCGCTTATACCCATTTCGCGGTTGCGAGAGAGACGTTTTTGCGCCTGCCGCAGCCCCTGCAAAATAAAATACGTTCTCCCGAGCTCTACTTTTTCGGCGCTCAAGGCGCGGATTTCTGCTTTTTCTATCGGGCGTTCCGCCCGTCGGAAATCAATTTCGGCAGATTTTTACACAACAAAGGCTCCTATGGCTTTTTCCGCACCCTGCTGCCCTGCGCGGGGCGCGACGGCGCCCTTTTCGACTATGCGCTCGGCTATCTCACCCACTATGCGGCCGATTGCGTCTTTCATCCCTACGTCTATCATTTATCGGGCAAATCGCCCGTCAAACACTCCAAGGCGGAGGGCGCGCTGGACTTTTATTTTCGGGACAGAGATATAAAAAACAAACCCGAGGAGGGCTTTGAAAAATATTTCAACTGCCCGATCGCGCCGCGGGAGGCGTCCTCTCTGTTTATGCTGTACGCCCTGGCGGCCGCGCGCGCCGACCGCGATCCTTTGATTAAGGAAGCCTTCCTAAAGAGCATCAAAAGTTATCGGGCCTATACCCGTTTTTCCGCACGCATGTTCGCCAAGGAACACGAGGAACTCCTCAACGCCGAGCGCAAGGAATGGCAGTATCCCGACGATAAAACGATCGTTATGACGGACGGCGCGGATCAGATGTTTGACCGCGCCGTCGAAAGCAGTATTCTTTTGATAAACGAATTCCACGAATGTCTCGTTTTCGGGCAGCCCTTAAACAAAGACCTTTTCGGAAAAAACTTTTTGAGCGGCCTTTAAGAAATGCGTCCCCTTTCAGCCGTTTATTTTTTGAGATATCTTTTCAAAGACGGGTTTGAGATACTGATCAAACGCGACATAGAAGCCTTGCGACAGCGAAGAATTTGTCTCGAACAGCCTGCTTCCCTCGAAGATGCCGTAATGCTGAAGGGTATAGAGCACGGCCATGAGCAAGGCACAGATTACCGCGCCCAACGCCATCATGAGCAGCGTGGAGAGCACGCCGTCGATAAACCGCAGAACGGCCACCTGCGCCACGGCTTTTTGAATCAGTTTCAAAAGCAGACCGACGATCGCCACGGCGATACAAAACCCCACGCAGAGAACGAGTCCGCACGCAACCTTGCCGAGAACGGGCGCGACCGCCTCGGGCAGCCCCTTCAAAATCAATCTTTCGAAGTAGCCCGAAAGCTTGCCGACGAAAGAGAGCCATTCCTTTTCCACTGCAAATTTAGAGAACGGAAGCCAGAACGCGACCCCGATCGCGGCGATATACCCCACCGTCAAAAACACGGAACGGAACCCGCGGAGAACGCCCGTTTTGTAACCGCCGTACCCCATGGCCGCGACGATGCCGATCATGACGAAATCCAACGTATATGTATGGATATATTTCCAGGTTTTGGCGACGGCGGCGCTGTCAAATACGTTTTTCAGCGCGCCCGTCTTAAGCGGCGTCACCTCGAAGATCACCAGCAGAATACAGGCGGCCGCGGCGATCGCCAAAGCCGCGTTGAAGATACAGACGATCCCGCCTAGAATGCGGTTGAACGTACACGGCTTTTTCTCGACGATGGCCCCGTTTTTCATACGGCGGGGCATTTCGTCCTCGTCGTAATCCTCGTCGTCGATATCCTCGTCCTCGTCGTCCTCGTAGTAGCGGACGACGGTTTTTCTGCGCTTCCTTTTCGGCCGCGCGAGCAAGGCGAGCAGTCCGAATACGGCCACCGCCGCCAGAACGCTGACCAGCGCAATGGACAGCGTGGACGCAAAATCCCGCACGAGGGGATCGAACTTATTCATCAATCCCATTTTCAGGACGGGATTGGAAGCGTGAAATTTCTTTTCCAGCACGAAAAACAGCGCGCAGGCGCCCGTCCAGATCAGCGCGCCCCAGCTCAACCTGGTAAAGCCCTTGGAAAAGCCCACGCAAAAGGCGATAATCACGATCAGGGCCGCCGCTCCGACGGCGATCCATTTCGCGTTTTCCGTCAGCCATGCGGGCATCGCCAAAAGCGAATAAATATTGTGCATATGTTTGCCCTCCCCCCGACGCGCGTCTCCGCCGTCGAACGAATTTTCGTTATTTGTTGAAATTATCCTTGAGTGAAACGATTTCGGACAAAACGAGCTTCCCGTCCTCGCCGCGGCATTTTTTATAATACCCCACGCGCATCAGCTGAAACGCCCTGCCGTCCTCCGCCGCCGCGAGATAGGGTTCCGCCTTGCCGCGGAAAATATGCTCGCTGTCCTGATTCATGCGCTCGGAAAAATCCTGGCCCGCATAGGCCGCGTCCTTTAAGAGGTACGAATACTGCCGTATTTCCGCGTCCACGCCCGTTTCGGCGTCCACCCATTGAATCGTGCCCTTCACCTTGATTCCGCTCGTATCGTGCGCGGAACGGCTTTCGGGGATATACGAGCAGATCAGCTCCTTTACCTCCCCGTCTTCGCCCGTCACCACCTCGTCGCAATGCACGATATAGGCGTTTTTCAGCCGCACGTACCCGTCGGGCCGCAAGCGCTGATACTTGGGCGGCGGCGTCAGAGAAAAATCGGCGCGGTCGATATATACCGTTTTTCCAAACCGTACTTTGCGCGTGCCCAGCTCGCTCTTCAAGGGATGCAGGGGCGTTTCCAGCTCCTCCGTCCCCTCGTAATTGGAAATCGTCATTTTCAGCGGCTCGACGACGGCCATGGCGCGCTCGGCGTTTTCGTTGAGATTGTCGCGGATACACGCCTCGAGATAGGCGAGCTGACATTCGGAGTTTGCTTTCACGATCCCGATCTTCGTGCAGAAATCGAGCAGGGCTTCGGGCGGAACGCCGCGGTTTCTCAGGCCCGCGATCGTCGGCATGCGAGGATCGTCCCAGCCGTGCACGTATCCCTCCTCCACCAGCTTTTTGAGGTAACGTTTGGACATCACCGTATTGGTGACGGCCAGCCGTGCAAACTCGATCTGGCGGGGCTTGGGCGAAAAGCCCAGATTGACGCCCACCCAGTCGTATAAGGGGCGGTGATCCTCAAATTCCAGCGTACAGAGCGAATGGGTCACCCCCTGCATATAGTCGCAGATGGGGTGCGCGTAGTCGTACATGGGATAAACGCACCACTTGTCGCCCGTGCGGTGATGGGTACAGCGCAGAATACGATAAATGACGGGGTCGCGGAGGTTCATATTCGGGGAGGCCATGTCGATCTTCGCGCGCAGGCACTTTTCCCCGTCCGCATATTTCCCCTCCCGCATTTCGCGGAAGAGCTTAAGATTTTCCTCAGGCGTACGGTTCCTGTACGGGCTTTCCTTTCCCGCCTCGGTGAGGGTGCCGCGCGTCGCGCTGATCTCTTCGGGGGACAGGTCGCAGACAAAGGCCTTGCCTTCCGCGATCAGCTTCTCCGCATAGTCGTAAATGACGTCGAAAAAGTCGGAGGCATACACCTCCTTCGCCCACTGATACCCTACCCATTCGATATCGCGACGGATCGCCTCGACGAATTCCGTCTTTTCTTTGGACGGGTTGGTGTCGTCGAAAAAGAGGTTGCATTTGC
>ERZ1108162.73-NODE-73-length-38270-cov-497.994034_pt1 | contig 38270 bp, 33 predicted proteins | sample MGYA00403698_ERZ1108162 | MGnify/ENA primary metagenome ERZ1108162 (study PRJEB35170, sample SAMEA104062405) | human gut metagenome | biome: human gut; feature: human-associated habitat; material: faeces | place: Denmark | collected 2012-04-30 ... | reverse complement strand
AGGAAACTTCCGGCGAGCCTGTGTTTCAGCCACGCCGCCCGAACAGCCGTTTAGACAAGATCCGGCATATGTTTCAGAAGATAATGTAACATCTTGCGCAATGCAAACGTTCATTGCTGGCTATTGCGAAATATCATTGATAAAATCAGCATCAGAGAGGAGGAACCATTTTGAACCAGAAACAGACGGATATTACAACAGGAAAGCAAATACGTCATCTGCGAACACAATCGGGAATGACACAGGAAGAACTGGCTGGGAAATTGAATGTTACCCGGCAGGCGCTATCGAATTGGGAGAGAGATGTTAATGAACCCGATTTAAATACGTTGAAAAAAATTTGTTTTCTTTTTGGAGTCCACATGGACGATTTTGCGAAGGAGGTAATAACAAAAATGGAAACATGTGAAAAAAAGAGAAACGACAATTTAATAAGTATGATATGGCAATTGGACTTTTTTATGGTGTCGGGATATTTCTTGGCATTGGTATTTTCTTTGTTGGCGGTTTTATGACAATGTCGGGTGCAGGGTGGGGAGCATCACTATTTGGCGGTGGCTGTTTTTCTCTTGTATTTGGCTTGATATGCCATGCAGTTATTACATTGAGAAGAAATGACAAATGATGACATATCCTGCTTTCTAGTCTTTTCGGTCATATCGCGTAAAAAAGCCGCTGCTTTTGGCTTTCCAATAGCGGCGGCAAAGGGAAATATCCTTTGAATACCTTACAGAAGAAAAGTTTTGCAGCATTATAAAAATAAAAGCCTATACCATTTTGGAAAGAAAAGATACATAATAGTCAAGACGGCAACAATCAGAAGTTATGGAGGGTAACAATGGAATATAGTAAGGAAGATTTAATGGAAGCAAAAAGGCAAATTTTGGGAGTGGGAGAGAACATGGGAACAGAGGAAAGCAAAAAGATCTGGGAGAAAAACGCACAATTTTGGGATGATGCAATGGGTGACGAATCCAATGAATTTCACAGAGAGGTAGTACGTCCCAAAGTAACGGAACTTCTCTCTCCTGATCCTTCGGATTACATTTTGGATATTGCGTGCGGCAATGGAAATTATTCTTCGTATCTTGCACAGAGAGGCGCTTCGGTCGTCGCTTTTGATTACAGCAAAAAAATGATAGAATTGGCTAAAAGACGGCGATCACAATATGCAAAACAAATTGAGTTTTGCGTAGCGGATGCGACCAATAGAGAAAGCTTATTAGGATTAAAAAGAAATCGAGCCTTTACGAAAGCAGTTTCTAATATGGCAATTATGGATATTACGGATATTGAACCGCTTTTTATGGCTGTTTATGAACTATTGGAGGAAAACGGGATTTTTGTCTTTGCAACGCAGCACCCTTGTTTTATCACATTGACTGAAAAATATATGACACCGCACAGTTACTATGATATAGCGATCGAAGGGCAGCCGGAGGAGCAGATTTATTATCATCGTTCCATACAAGATATTTTTAACCTTTGTTTCAGAGCTGGATTTGTCATTGATGGATTTTATGAAGAATGTTTCAAAAACAATAAAGAAATTCCTATGGTAATGATAGTAAGGCTTAAAAAGGTAAAACGTGATAGCTTAAAATAAATTCAAGTTTGCCGGATAAATAGCAAACCCGGCCGAGCCAGTCAACGGTCAAGATGAACGGGCTTCGCCCGCCGTTGACAGCCCCGCCCGGTTTTGCAGTTAGGCAGTCAAGGAGCGACAGCCTAAAGTGCTGCCGCCCCTTACTATCATAAAAAGCAACTACTAACCAGCCACAGCCCTTTTGGGAGGAAAGGGGGATTTTCCATGACCTGTACAGAAGAATATCGGGAACATATCGAGTACACTTTCCATGCCTTTTGCAAAGTCGTTATCCGAAATGCAACGATCAACGCAGCGAGGACACGGAGCAGGAAGCACAAAAGAGAAATATCCCTTGAATACCTCACAGACGAAAAGCACTACCCTTTAGGCACGACAGATGAATATTTCCAAGCCCCGGAGCCGGACGAGGAATACATACTTACCCTTTGCGGCGATACGGTCATTTTCAGCAGCGGTTTACTTGCGGAAGCCCTGTCACGGCTGGACGAACGGGAGCGGGAAATGATTTACCTGTCCTTTTTCAAGCGTATTCCACAGCACGAAATTGGCAGACAGTACGGGCGCAGCCGCAGCACAGCGGGCTACCATATCCGAAAAGCCCTACGGCAGCTCCAAGCGGAAATGGAGGGAATGGCATATGAGAAATAATAGGCTTCTCCCCTATGAAACAATCGTCCAAGCCGCCAGCGGGGAGCCGGAAGCGGTGGGAACTGTATTGCAGTATTACCGCCGCCGCATACAATGTGCCGCCCGTGTGAATGGACGGGTAGACCAAGATACAGAGGACTACATCACCCAGACGCTTCTCACAGCTATTTTCAAGTTCCGCTTTGGGAGATAGCCCTACCGCCTACAACTGAATAACCGCCGCTTCGCCGGCAACCAGAAAGCAGTAAATCTATTCAACAGATTTGCTGCTTTTTTTCGTTCCTGTTTGGCATTTTTGAAAATCCCCAGTATGAAAAAACAAAAGGGAAAATAGCCGCCGCAGTTGGCAAAATCCCTTACTTATCCGTAGAGGGTATCAAAGAAAAAAATACTGCCATTGTCCGCCTATTCCGGCTTGCGTGGTGTTGTAGGGAATAGAGGGGAAATTCTAAAAATCTCCGTCCATTTTGCTTTGCGTGGTGTTGTAGGTAGTGAAAGGAAAATTTTCAAGATAAGCCGGAATAGCGGGTAGCAAAGCCCTTTTGAAACGTTTTGTTAGCGGAAAGGACGGGAGCCGGGGAACGCCGGAGTTTTTCAGAGCAAGATTCTACCGCAGTACCAAAATTCGCTTTTCGCTCATTTTGCCCCTGCGGGAATCTTGTTGGGGAGTGCCTTCCCCAAACCCTGCTTATGCGGCTTACGCCGCTGGAAAATCCCTCAAAATATTTTTTCGAATTTTTCAAAAACAGTTCCGCTTCACACCCTGTTTTTCTCCTATTAGTGAGAGGACACCACGCACAGCCGAAAGGAGGTTTTTACCATGCGAAAACGATACAACACACCGCACCGCAGCCGGGTAGTCAAGACACGCATGACCGAGGAAGAATACGCCGAGTTTGCGGAAAGGCTTTCTGCCTGCAACATGAGCCAAGCCGAGTTTATCCGGCAAGCCATAACCGGGGCAGCCATACGCCCCATCATAACCGTTTCCCCCGTCAATGACGAGCTGCTTGCCGCTGTCGGGAAGCTGACCGCCGAATACGGCAGGATCGGCGGCAACTTAAACCAGATAGCCCGGACGCTGAACGAGTGGCACAGTCCCTATCCGCAGCTTGCCGGGGAGGTACGGGCGGCGGTTTCCGACCTTGCTGCCCTAAAGTTTGAAGTCTTGCAGAAAGTGGGTGACGCTGTTGGCAACATTCAAACATATCAGCTCTAAAAATGCCGACTATGGCGCAGCGGAAGCCTACCTCACATTTGAGCATGACGAGTTTACCATGAAGCCCACCCTTGATGAAAACGGGCGGCTGATACCGAGGGAGGATTACCGCATTTCTTCCCTCAACTGCGGGGGCGAGGATTTCGCTGTTGCCTGTATGCGAGCCAATCTCCGCTATGAGAAAAACCAAAAACGGGAAGATGTGAAAAGCCACCACTATATCATCAGCTTTGACCCACGGGACGGGACAGACAACGGCTTGACCGTAGACCGGGCGCAGGAGCTGGGCGAGCAGTTCTGCAAGGAGCATTTTCCCGGACACCAAGCCCTAATCTGCACCCACCCGGACGGGCATAACCACAGCGGCAATATCCATGTGCATATCGTCATCAACTCCCTGCGGATTTATGAAGTCCCGCTTCTGCCCTACATGGACAGACCAGCCGACACACGGGAGGGCTGCAAGCACCGCTGCACCAATGCCGCTATGGAATATTTCAAGAGCGAAGTCATGGAGATGTGCCACCGGGAGGGGCTTTACCAAATCGACCTCTTGAACGGCAGCAAGGAGCGGATAACGGAACGGGAATACTGGGCGGCAAAGAAAGGGCAGCTTGCCCTTGATAAAGAGAACGCCGCCAGAGAAGCCGCCGGACAGCCAACCAAGCCCACCAAGTTTGAAACGGACAAGGCGAAGCTGCGCCGGACGATACGGCAGGCACTTTCCCAAGCCGCCAGCTTTGACGAGTTTTCTTCCCTTTTGCTGCGGGAGGGTGTGACCGTCAAGGAGAGCCGGGGGCGGCTTTCCTACCTCACGCCGGACAGGACAAAGCCTATCACAGCCCGGAAGCTGGGGGACGATTTTGACAAGGCTGCTGTCCTTGCCCTGCTCACGCAGAACGCCCACAGAGCCGCCGAAAAGACCGTACCCATACCCGAATACCATACCGCTGAAACAAACCGCACAGAGCGAGGAAAAACGCAGAAAATCGCCCCGACAGGCAACATTCAGAGAATGGTTGACCGTGCGGCGAAGCGAGCCGAGGGAAAAGGTATCGGCTATGACCGTTGGGCGGCTGTCCACAATCTCAAACAGATGGCGGCTACCGTTGCCGCTATGGAGCAATACGGCTTTACCCCGGATGAACTGGACGCAGCCCTTGTGTCTGCCAATGCGGATTTACACAGCAGCACCGCCAAGCTGAAGCCCATTGAAACGGCTATCCGTGAGAAAAAGGACTTGCAGAAACAGGTGCTTGCCTATGCCAAGACAAGAGATGTGCGTGACGGATTGAAAAAGCAGAAAACCGATAAGGCACGCAAAGCCTACCGGGAAAAGCATGAAAGCGACTTTATCATAGCAGACGCAGCCGTAAGATATTTTCGGCAAAAAGGCATTACCAAGCTGCCCACCTATAAATCGTTGCAGGCTGAAATCGAGCAGCTTACCGCCGAGAAGAACGCCCTTTACAACGAGTACCGGGCAAATAAAGAGCGTGTCCGGGAGTTGCAGACCATGAAAAGCAATCTTTCCCAAATGCACCACGGCGAGCCGAGCCGACAGAAAAAGCATGAACAGGAGCGTTAAAAACCGCCCCGAAATGATACCGAAACCAAACAAAAACAGGGATATGCCCTTACCCCTATCCGCAATACTCCCCGACCTCAAAACAGGGCGTACAGGGCAAAAAATCCCCGAAAATGATACCGAGAAGATACAGTTTTCCCGCCCTATCCGTGATACCCACGGAAACGGCAGAAAGGAGCGTACCAATGCCACGCATGAGCAACAAACGGCGGCTTGAATGGAGCTTTTTCCTCAACCACCGAAACCGAATTACCTATAACGACCTTTGCCGGGGCTGCACCCACGATTGCAAGCAGAGTTTCCGAACCGTGATTATCCTCTGCCACCGGTATTACTCCAAGCGTTGGAAACCAAAGGAGGACACCGCCTATGGCAGATAACCGCAAATATTACTACCTCAAACTGAAAGAAAGCTATTTTGATGATGACGCTATCGTGCTGTTGGAGAGTATGCCGGACGGTATTCTCTATTCCAACATTCTCTTGAAACTGTACTTAAAATCGCTGAAAAACGGCGGCAAGTTGCAGCTTGACGAGAATATCCCTTACACAGCACAGATGATCGCCACTCTTACCCGTCAGCAGGTAGGCACGGTGGAACGGGCGTTAGGGATTTTTCAGCAGTTGGGGCTTGTGGAGCAGCTACACGGCGGCTTGCTCTACATGACCGATATTGAACTGATGATAGGGCAATCCTCTACCGAAGCGGAACGAAAACGGGCGGCAAGGCTTGCAAACAAGGCTTTGCCACCACCCCGGACAAACGGCGGACATTTGTCCGACATTCGTCCACCAGAGATAGAGATAAAGAAAGAGATAGATATAGAGATAGAAAAAGAGAGAGAGTTAGAAACGGGACAAGCCCCCGCCCGCAGCTATGGCAGATACAACAATGTTTTTCTTTCCGATACGGAACTGGACGAGCTGAAAGCGGAACTGCCCGACAAATGGGAGTATTATATTGACCGCTTATCTACTCATATAGCGTCCAAAGGAACGAAATACCGTAGCCATGCAGCCACGATATACAAGTGGGCGCAGGAGGACGAAGCCAAGAAACCGCCGAAAAAAGGCATACCCGATTACACCTTTAAGGAGGGCGAGAGTTTATGACTGAACTTTTTACCGATACCGTTTTGAATATGATGACTACTACCGCAGAGCCGGAGGACTACACGGGCGAGGACGGTCTGCTTTACTGCGGCAAGTGCCGCACGGCGAAAGAAGCCTACTTTCCCAAAGAAACCGCCGCATGGTTGGGGCATGACAAGCACCCGACAGAATGTGACTGCCAACGGGAGAAGCGTTTGGAATGTGAATCCGCCGAGGAGCGCAGACGACACCTTGACACCGTTATGGAACTGAAACGCCGGGGCTTTACCGACCTCACCATGCAGGAATGGACTTTTGCACATGACAACGGCAAATGCCCGCAGATGAGCAAGGCACATTTATATGTGGAGCATTGGGAGCAGATGAGAGAAAACAACTATGGTCTGCTCTTGTGGGGCAAGGTAGGCACAGGAAAAAGCTATTTTGCCGGGTGCATTGCCAATGCCCTTATGGAACAGGAAATCTCCGTCCGCATGACAAACTTTTCTGCGATACTGAATGATTTAACTGCCAGCTTTGAGGGGCGAAACGAGTATATCGAGCGTCTTTGCCGTTTTCCTCTGCTGATACTTGATGATTTTGGAATGGAGCGTGGCACGGAGTACGGTTTGGAACAGGTCTACAATGTAATTGACAGCCGATACCGCAGCCGCAAGCCGCTGATTGTCACCACCAATCTAAGCCTTACGGAACTGCAAAATCCACAGGACACCGCCCACGCCCGTATCTATGACCGAATGCTTGAAATGTGTCTGCCTATCCTCTTTACAGGCGAGAACTTCCGAAAGGAAACGGCACAAGCCAAGCTCAATGGACTAAAAGAACTGTTGAAGTGAAAGGAGTTGCCTATGACAGAAAACAAACAGAATAACAATGACCGCACCGACCGCCGCCCGGACTGCGTGACGGAGATCCGCATGGGCAACACCGTGCTTGTTGTGTCCGGCTTTTTCAAGAAAGATACCACAGCCACCGCAGCCGACAAGATGATGAAAGTGCTTGAAGCGGAAACCGCAGCTACACACAAGCCAAGTTATACTGCATGACAAGCCTAATTCCAAAAAATCGTCATAATGACGGGCGATAAAGAAGCAAAATTCACATTTACCAGCTATACAGACAGCCGCCCCGTGTGATATAATTTCCTTACGGAATAGCGGGGCTGGCTGTCGGAAATGGAGGAAACCATGATTAGACAGACAACCCAAAACCTCATTACTGCCCTTTATCCGAGATTATCCCATGAAGATGAATTGCAGGGCGAGAGTAATTCCATCTCCAACCAGAAGCGTATTTTGGAAAGCTATGCAAAACAGAACGGCTTTACCAATCTCCAATGGTACACGGACGATGGGTACTCCGGTGCGAACTTCCAAAGACCCGGTTTTCAAGCCATGCTTGCGGATATTGAAGCCGGGAAAGTCGGAACGGTCATTGTCAAGGATATGTCGAGATTAGGGCGAAACTATCTCCAAGTGGGAATGTATACGGACATGATTTTCCCACAAAGGGGCGTTCGCTTTATCGCTATCAACGATGGAGTGGACAGCGCACAGGGCGACAATGATTTTGCCCCTCTGCGTAATATCTTCAACGAATGGATGGTGAGAGATACGAGCAAGAAAATCAAGGCAGTTTTCCGCAGCAAAGGCATGAGTGGCAAGCCTATCACAAGTCAGCCGGTCTATGGCTATCTCAAAGGCGAGGACGGACGCTTTATCGTGGACGAAGAAGCTGCCCCGGTCGTCAAGCAGATTTTCAGCTTGTGCCTTGCCGGGAACGGTCCGACCAAAATCGCCCGTATATTGACCGAGCAGCAAATCCCAACACCGGGTACATTGGAATACCGCAGGACAGGCAGCACACGCCGTTACTACCCCGATTATCCCTACAAGTGGGCGACCAACACGATTGTCCATATCCTTGAACGCAAGGAATATCTGGGGCATACGGTAAACTTCAAGACCGAGAAAGTGTCCTACAAGGTCAAATCAAGCGTGGAAAATCCCGAAGAAAAACAGGTCATTTTCGAGAATACCCATGAGCCAATCATTGACCTTGCCACATGGGAGCGTGTGCAGGAATTACGCAAGCAGCGCAAGCGTCCAAACCGCTATGATGAAGTCGGTCTGTTCTCCGGCTTGCTGTTCTGCGCCGATTGTGGGAGCGTCCTCTATCAGCAGAGATACGAGAACAAAACCCGAAAACAGGATTGCTACATCTGCGGCAACTACAAGAAGCGTACCCACGATTGCACCGCACATTTTATCCGCACCGACCTTTTGACTGCGGGTGTGACCGCCAATCTGCGGAAAGTGACAAGCTATGCAGCCAAGCATGAAAAGCAGTTTATGAAGCTGCTGATCGAGCAGAACGAGGACGGCGGCAAACGCCGCAACGCTGCCAAGCGAAAGGAACTGGACGCAGCCGAAAAGCGGATTGCGGAGCTGTCCGCTATCTTCAAGCGGCTTTATGAGGACAGTGTGACCGGGCGTATTTCTGATGAACGCTTTGCGGAACTTTCCGCAGACTATGAAGCCGAACAGAAACAGGTCAAGATCCGTGCCGCCGAACTGCAAGCGGAACTGGTAAAGGCACAGGAAGCCACGGTTAATGCGGAAAAGTTTATGAAAGTTGTCCGCAAGTACACCAGCTTTGAGGAATTGACCCATACCCTGCTGCGGGAGTTTATTGAAAAAATCGTTGTCCATGAGTGCAGCTATGACGAGAACGGCACACGCAGACAGGACATTGATATTTATTACAGCTTTGTCGGCAAGGTAGAACTTCCCGACGAATAATGCCCGACCTATCCGACACAGTAGCTAAGTGCCGGATGGGAACGGCAAAAAAATTTTACACTTCTATTGCTTCTTTATCACACACAAGCATATGATTAAGGCATCAAGCAAAAAACAATTTGATTTATCTTTTCAGCAATCGTATTCATTTTCATGTTCAATAGAAGCTGATACTACAATTCAATTCGAGTTTTCTGATGCAGCTATTAAATATGCAAAAGCTGGAAGATATCAAATATGTGTTGCAGTTGTTGCTGATTTTTATACAGTGGAGGCCAAAATTTGGACTCAAATATGGGGCGTATGGGGCTGGCAACATTTGAGTGGTACTGATGAAACTATAAAAGCAAACTTTATATCTCATTATTATATTACTGCTATTTTCTATAACCCACTTACTAAGGAGATAATTTTACATGAATGCGATTAATTTAAAAATAGATAATAAACATTTTGGAACAAAACAAATCTTTAAAGATGCATCAATTTCAATAGAAAAAGGTCGATTAGTAGCAATTATAGGTCGATCAGGAATAGGTAAAACTACTCTTTTAAATATGATTGGACTTATTGATAAAAACTATGATGGCAAATATGAGATTGAAGATATTTGTGTTACTGATTTAAAAAGCTCAGAACAAGAAAAAACTAGAAAAGAAATGATAGGGAATGTCTTTCAAGATTTTTTGCTTATAGATTATTTATCATCATACGATAATGTTATATTACCATTAGTTTATCAAAAAAAGAAAATCGTTAAGGAAGATATTATTCAATTATTTGAAAAATTTAATTTAAAAAACGAAATTGATCAGACAGTATCAACTTTAAGTGATGGACAAAAGCAAAGAGTAGCTATTATTAGAGCTATAGTTACTAATCCAAAACTTTTATTATGTGATGAACCAACAGGTAACCTTGATATGGAATCAACTAAAATAGTCATGGATACATTAAAGCAAATTAAAGAAGAATTTAAAACAACTATAGTTGTCGTTACTCACAATGTAAACATACTTGATTATTTTGATAAAGTATATGAGATTAAAGATGGCAAAATATTATGATGAAAAAAGATTTATGTGGCTTTTATGCTTATCCAAAAAGCTTGAAAAAAGGTTTGCTTTTTGAAAATATAATTATAATTTTAGTTTTGTTAATAAGTGTTTCCATATCACCTTTTTTTAAAGCAAACATATCAAAAAGATATGATGGAATTAGTGATAATATTGTATATTGCAAGAATTTAACTTGGCAAAAAGAGAATAGTTTCGACAATATTGAAAATTATACGCAATATTGTGAGTACATAAATAAAGTTAAGGAAGAAGGAGATTACTATACTTCTAACATAGATGGTAATTCTTACGTCTTAAATTTAAATACTATTGATCTAGGAAAATTAATACCAAATGATAATCCTAATGTAATAAATACATCATATATAAGTTGTCTTTTTATTGATAATTATGAGCAATTAAATGATGTAATAAAGATTAAAAATACAAAAGAAAAATTCGAATTAAAAGATAACGAATTTTTGCTAACAAAGAACTTTTTAGAGGTAAATAATTTAGAAGAAAATGATGTTGTTGGCAAAGTGTTTAATGTTGGATGGTTTGATATACCAATTAAACTTAAAGCTGTAATTGATGCTGATGATCAATTACGTATATTTTCTCAAATTCAAAACCCATTTTGTGTTTTTAGCAGTAGTTTTATAAATACTTACGAAAATCTATTCGAATATAACAAAGATGCCATATATGTTAAAAAAGCAAATTATAAATTAAACGAGCAAAATGCTAATTTATTAAAAGATGCAAATTTAAAATATAATGTTTATAACAATGTTGAAGGTGAAAACACTTCGTATATTGTTACAAAAAATAATCTGACACAAGATATTATTAGTTCAGTAAAAACTTCTTTAAAAATGGTAAATTTTGTAATATATTCTTTTAGCATAATAGCTGTTGCTATGTATGGGTTCTTTGTTTCGTTAAAATTAATTTTGAAAAAAGATGAACTATATATGCGAAGACTTATTGGAATGATTAACAAAGAGGAATTTTCACTTCTAATGTTATCTTTTAATATTTATGTAGCTATTTCATTAATATCATCATTGTTGATATATTTAGCATTATTTATATGTGCTTCAATATTCTTTGGTGTTACTGTGAGCTTACTTCAAATATTAGTTAACGTTTTATTATATTTGCTAATTATGGAAGCTATGTTAGCTATTATTTGTTTAGTAAGAATGTCATTAGATAAGAAGAGGTTTAATATATGATTAAAAATATAGCATCTAAAATTAGAAGCAATAAAAGTTTATCAATAATTAAAGCTCTTATTTATTTTGTGATATTAGTATTTTACATGATTACAACATGTTACTTTGAATCATATATATCACCATATTTACACGAATATAAATATTGTGTTGATAATTATACTTATGTCAATTGCTATAACACTAAAAATGATATTCTTTCAGAAATATCTTCTATTGATAAAAGTGAATATGTAGCATATAAATTAACTTATACTGATGATTCATGCATTATCGAAATGAGTGCTGGTGCTGAAGAACTAGGATTTCCAACTATGAATTTGAGATTTGCTAAATTTAATAATGATAGCAATATTGATACAAATTATGCTTATGTAAATAATACAAATAAAAACAAAGTATCAAGTAAGATAACAGTAGGTGAAGATACTTTTGATATTAAAGATGTAATCGATATTAAATATACAAGTATTGGTAATCCTGATGAACACTATGATTATTCTACTATGCCATTAATATTTGTATTCAATAGAGATATTGAAGTTGAGTCTGCTAATTATATTGTCGTTAAGTCAATAGATTTGTTTGATAAATATTATAGTAGCGAGGTTACTGAAGATGTTTCTATCTCTAGTGGTGCTCAGCTTAAAAATAATTGGAATAAAACATTTAAGAATTATAGAATGTTGATAGAATTAGTGAATTTGAGTGTATTTTTATTCTTCACATTTTCTATAATTAATTTGTTCTATATGGCTGATAGAAAAAATATTTATTATGACAAAATAAAGTTTTTGATAGGCGCATCATCATTTAGAGTGTTTATAGAAGAATTTATTTATGAATTAGCATTCATTATTATCTTAATTCCTTTACCAATAATTGTTGGACTTATTTATAATTTGTTTGTTCATACAGGTATACTGCTATTTATAAAGTATGGTTTATTAGGATTTGCTGAACTTATTGTTTTAGCTTTAATTCTAACGTTAAAGAGGGTTTTTAAAGCAAAGAAACTATAAAATTAAATATTTTATTTTTCATCTTCATTTCAATGTTTTATTTATGCCTTTAGTTAAAAACATTTATAATTTTTCAACATTTTTATCTACTAACTAGTAATTCTTTTAATTTGTTTGAAAATAATTTTGGCTTAGAATATTGAACATTATGTCCACATCCTTCAATTGTTATCATTTTTACTTCTGGGGCTGATATTGCATTAGCGTATTCTTTAATAGAGTCAATTGGACAAATCCAATCGCATGATCCGGAAATAAAATAAACAGGCATACTATATGTTAAATTGTTTTTATAGATATCAAAGTTTAACGTATAATCAAACAATAGTTGATTTAAGGCAAAATAATCCTTTGCATTGCCATTTTGTTTAATAAACCACTTTAAATCATCAATCCTAAAATATGGAGAGAATAAAGCCATATTAAGAGTTTTATCTGGGATTTCTACCGGATGATATTTTGAAGTGATTTTTCTAAGATTCATCAAACTTATTAGATCGTTATTTTTTCTAAAATCTTCATATGCTTCTATTAATGTAGAAGTATCATCACCAGCTTCAGTTGCTTTAGTAATAGCATCTTCGTAACTATACAAATCAGTTTTTTCAATTGAAGTAACTTGTGCTATTGCAACATAAGCTGAAACTTTTTCTTTGTAACGTAAAACATATTCACTGCCTAAAATTGTTCCATAGGAATGGCCTAATATTATTACTTGCTTTTGATTAAAACGTTTTAAAGCATATTCTACTAAATCATTTAAATCTTCTAAAGATTGTTCAAAACTGATTGATTTGTTGTTAGTGTCTTTTTTTATGTTATGAAAATAAGTTTTTCCACAACCTCTTTGATCCCAAGAGATTACAGTATAATCATCTACTAAATAATTAGTAAATCCATAGGAAACAAACGAATCTGGTGAGCTTGGTCCACCATGTAAATATATAATTGTTGGATTATTTATATTTGTTACTCGCATTAAAACATATTGTTCTTGGCCACCCAGGTTAAGATATGTTTCTTCATCGACGCCATTTTTAATCATTTTGTAATGATTAAAATAATTAATATTTCTACCACCTATAACAATAAAGTTGAGAGCAGTGAAAATAAAGATAAAAATTGACATTATTAATTTTATAGCAAATTTCCAAGGATTTTTCTTTGATACGTTATTAAATATTTCGTTTCTATGCATAATATGTATACCTATATGACCAATTCCTAAAATGATCACTGATATAAATAAAAATATGTTTGAGCCATAGATTGCTAGTAATAAAAATGCACTTACTGGCAATGTAGCACCAGCTAGTGGAAAAATAAGAAAATTACTGTAAAAATCTTGCATTGTATGCTTACTTTTAAAATATTTAACCCAATATAATTCGTATAAAATCATAAGCAAAAAAGATATAATTAGCCAAATAACCCATGGTGTATTTCTAATATTAAAATTTGAAAAAATAAGTGCATTAACACAAACTAAAATTTGTCCAACACGTTCAAAGATTAAGAGAATTTTATTTTCTTTTTTAGCATATTCTTCGTAATGATCAGGTTTATATTTTGTCCAAACAATATTTGGTAAAAATAGCATTAATAAATATATTAATCCGATATAAGAAAATCCCAAATTAAACATTATATTTTACTCCTTTTTTATCTTGTTATTAAAAAGCCTAAAATAGGTCCAAGAAATATGGCTATATAAATAAAAGTAATCCATGGTTGGTAATCGATATAAAATTCTTTAAATGTTAAACTCCATGGATGCTTTATTATTACCCATCCAAAAACATCAAACACGATGCATATTCCAGTCCAAATAGCACCTGTTATGAAAGCTTCTATAATTGTTTGATTTTCTAAACCACTCATATATAAATAGCCAAAAACTGTAAACAAAACAATATTATATAATGGATGCCAAGGCTTTGTTCTTTCATAAGCTTCACCCATTGAATTCTCATCCATAGGCTTCATGTGCAAAACGTAAATATTAAAAATAGTATGGAGAATTCCAACAAGTGTAACTAAGATATAACAAATCCAAAACCATAAACATAGACAAACCAAAATTCTGCATATAAATTTATACTCCATTTATAAAAAATATCATTGTGATTAAATCATAAATTATAATACTTTGTAACAAATTCATTTATTAAATCTATTTTGTTACTAAACTAAGATTTATAAATTGATTTAATGTTTGTGTTAAAAAGTATTTCCATTATTTTTTATCACTGGATTGATATATTAACTTATCAACAATAGTATTATCATTTCTATTAAATAGCTTACCGTTCTTTGTATAGAAATACTCGCTTTCATTATCGATATAATAATTACATCTAGCTATATAGATAGTATTATGATTATTTTCTCTTGTACCACTTACATATTGTTGTATATAAGCACACTTTTTTAAATATTTTGGTAAATATATATTTATGTTCACTTCAATAATAGTATCACTCTCTTCTATTTCATCAAAATCAGTAACAAAACCATTTGTGTTGTCATCATATTCTAAAAAGAAAGGAGTTGGTACACCTCTTCCATAGTACCAGTCTAATTCTTCAACCCTAACTCCCTTATATTCAGATGGTAAATGAATCTCAGAAGTATCTAAATTATATTTTACGCATCCTATAAAGGCATTATTTTTACTATATCCTACAACACACTCATCTAGGCTATCAACTTTATAGCTTAAAGAACATGAAGATAAACTAGATACCAATATTGCACCTGTAATTAATTTAAGTGTATTTTTCATATAACCACCATTCTTTGGAAAAAATAGAGTATGAACGTTATTATATAAATTTGTTTTAAACTCTATTTCACATTTAAATAATCTTGTTTTATTAGTAATAAAAACCTTCTTGTTTAAGCAATTGTACAAATTCATAAAATTGTTTTCCATCTGTATCAAAAGGAAAAATAAATGAGAATCCGATTTCATTTTCATTGGAAGCACGAATATTTTCTTTCAAATATTGGATTGTTTTTCCAAAATGATAAAAGTCAGCGAGGTAATCATCTACTCCATATGCTTCAAACTCGTATTGGATAAACTTTTCAAAATTATATGTTAACGATGTGTTTTGTTTAAGCTTTGTAGATATTGAAATTTTATCAAATGAAATCTCAATATCACAAATATCTTTTACACTAATTACTGGAATAGGATAGTATTCTAAAAACCAATTTCCAGTTTCATCTTTATCATAATGTCCGTTATACCAACCAAATTCTAGTTTAAAAGTTTTATAAAATAGAGCATTGATAAGTTCTTTCTGTTTTATTTCTAAACAGCAATAGGCAGAGTTTATTTTGCTTAGCATTTGTTTATCCATCTGATTGATCTCCATGTGTTTGAACACAAAACTATTATTACATAAAAAAGAAATCAATTCTATAACATAGGAAAATGTTGCCTATTAAAATTAAATGAATTTATTAGATTTAACTTGGTAATAATTATTATGATACAAAATGCATAACGCTTGTTTTTTTGCGTAACCATGCCTCTATTTTGCATAACTCTAAGTGCACTCTTTTATCTAATTACTATATTAATCTTCTAGATTAAAATAATCACATAACACTAGATAAGCAGCATGCTTTTTAGCTAATTTTTTTGATATAGCATATGCTACTTTTTCTATTCTCCAACTTCTAACATAGCATGTGCATTTCCACATCTTTCTTCCATCTTCCATTTCATACATGTATTCAGGAATTGAACACCTTCCATGCTCTGCCATTTCTTTTAATGTACTGACTGCGTTATCTTCTTGAAACTTTGCTGTTTTTTTTTCTTCAGTATCGACATCATCAAGAAACTCATCAATATTAAGCATGACATCTACAGAATTTTGAAGTGCATCTGGATTCCAATCACAATCAATTGCAATTGCACCTAATATAGCCTCAAACAAATCAGCTTTTACTTTTTCTTGATTAACAACATTATTATCTAAGTCGCTATCACCTAGATATAAATATTTTGCGAAACCAAATTTATCAATTCTTTTTGCGAGTGTTTTATTATTAACAATAGTCTTTCTTAATTCAGTAAAATCTCCTTCATTATGATGAGCAACAATGCAATATTCATCATTATCCTCTTCTTTGTCATAATAGTCAGATTGAGATTTCATAAATCCAAATTTATCAGCGATAATCTTTGTAACGTACATGTCAAGTACTTTATCGCCTATAAATTCAAGAACCTCATTATTTTCACCACCGAATTGAGCTGAATATGAGCTTCTTATAAAAGCCTGAAGAAGTAAATCAATAGTATTGAAAGAATAATCGATTTTTCTTTGAACTTCTTCTAAATGTGAATCTTCATTTAAATTAATCATTTTCATTTGTTTTTCCTCCTATTTTGTCCGAGGAAACAAAAAAGACTTATGGCCGATAAGAATACAGTCCACCCATAGCGTAGATAGACTAATCCTATAGCTTTAAGTCTTAATTTAATCAAAATAATTTTTGTAAATCAACCCATCTAAAATATCCCACTTGCATAAGATATCTTAAATAAATTACATTACTCAAGTACTTTGAGAAAACTAATCATTCCTTATCGGACGCTTAAATTATATAACATACTTTTAATTATGTCTATACCATTCAAAAAACAGCTTTCGTTTTCTTGCTGTTATCTTTTATTTTCTAGTTGATTATAAAAAGAAAATAAAGCCTAAAAAATAAAGCAAAAATATTTAAATATCAGATTAAGTGCCTAAAAAATAAGGTACTACCTCAAATTATGATATTTTAAGCACAAAAAAAGGTTCGATACGCATTTTCTTTGTATCAAACCTATGCTTTCTATATGGTGCCTCGTGCCAGAATCGAACTAGCGATTGATCCTTACCATGGATCCGTTATACCACTTAACTAACAAGGCAGTGATTTATATGCGTATTAAAATATAATAGAATTTTATTATTGTGTCAATGATTTTCTATACATATCAATATAATTTAGTAGACAAACTTAAATAAAAATAATAGAATATTCGCCCATAATTAACTTTTTATTTTAAAAGTAATATTATATTGGTAGTTTTGGAGAGCATTATGAAGTTATTTAGAATACTGTTTCCTAAAGTTGATATATCACTTAACTCACTAAAAGATTATTTATTAAGTATAAACATTTTCTCAGGAATGCTGATTGGGTTTACTGTAAGTATTTTTGAGTTAATTCTAAATTTAATTTGAACATTTACTAGAATTGGTACACCGATAAAAAGTATTTATTATCACTATTTGGTTCTCTATATAGTGTTATTGATTTTTTCGATATTAGGATATTTATATTTAAGACTAAATAAAAGCAATATAGAAAAGCATAAAACAGGAATTAAAATCTTACTATATTCTTATTGCACTTTTATAGTTTTGTGGGGTATAGCAATAAGTTCTTTGGATTTATATAGAGGAAGACAATTTTCTAATATGACATTTTTAATTTGTTATATGGTAGTTATGTGTGGCATTGTAATGGATAGAAAATATAGTTATATTATGTCGTTATTAACCTTAGCTATAAGTATTCCGGTATTTTCTAGTTTAATTTATGGTAAGATTTATTTTAGTTTTGGCTTAGTTTTTAATCATTTAAATGCTGTTGTTGTTTGCTTAGTAATTTCGTATGTTAATTATAATCAACGTCAAAGATACTTTAAATTGTTAGTAGAAAAGAATTTAGAAAATAAAAAATTAGAAGAAGAAAATAACAATTTGGCTTATTTTGCTTTAAACGATGAATTAACTGGATTAAAGAATAGATTTGCTTTTGCGGAAGATAAAGAAAAATTTTATAAAGAAAATAAAAATTACAGTGAATATGTTTTGGTGTGCTTAATTGATATAGATGATTTTAAAAAGATAAACGATAAATATGGTCACTTGTTTGGTGATGAATGTTTAAAGGGAGTTGGTAAGCTTCTTAACTCGTGGTCTAATTATTCGTATAGATACGGTGGTGAAGAATTTATTTGTGCTTTCAAATTAGATAGTATAGAAAACATTGATAAAATACTTGCTGAACTAAATAGTGAAGTCTCGTGTATTAGAATAAAAGACGTTCCTAACTTTAGATTGACAGTTAGCATTGGTGCCTATGTTTTTAAGCCTAAAAACCACGAATCATATGATAATTGTTTTGAAATAATGGATGAAAATTTATATAAAGTTAAAAAAACAGGTAAAAACAATTATAAATATACTATTAAAGACAAATAATATTTTAGTAAATTTTACTAAAAGTAAATAAATAATTAAAGTTCTATTTATCTATCCACATTCGTTGCAAGAACGAGTGTTTTTTTGTTATTATATAAATGTCCGAAAGACTGTGTGCGTTTCCTACAATTTATTTTCGGGGGCAATAGCCGTTTGTAGCGTTGAATGCCTAGTTTTACTAGGAATCCCAAGCATTTGGTGTCGAGCCTACCACCTTTATTTAAAGGGAATATGAATTGTCTTTTGGACCTTTTTATTAGTATTCATAATATAAATGGAGGATATAATGAAATACGATTCTTTAGCAGTTGCTGCAATTAGATCTCTTTGTATTGATGGAATTAACAAGGCAAAGAGTGGCCATCCAGGTATGGCTTTAGGTAGTGCACCTATTCTTTATACACTTTACACAAGACACTTAGTAAGTGATCCTACTCATCCAAATTGGATTAATAGAGATAGATTTGTCTTAAGTGCTGGACATGCTTCTATGCTTCAATATGTCTTATTACACTTATGTGGTTACGATGTTACTATGGACGATTTAAAGAACTTTAGACAATTAGGCTCTAAAACTCCAGGACATCCAGAATATAGACATACTCCTGGTATAGATGCTACTAGTGGCCCATTAGGCCAAGGCATTGCCCAAGCTGCAGGTATGGCAATGGCTGAACAATCTTTAGCCCATATGTATAAAGATGGTGATAAGATTTTTAATCACTATACATATTGCTTATGTGGTGATGGTTGCTTAGAAGAAGGTATTTCTCAAGAAGCTATTTCTTTTGCAGGCTTACAAAAGTTAAACAAACTTATTTTAATGTATGACTGTAACGATGTTACACTTGATGGACCACTTTCAAATTCATCAGTAGAAAATACAGTTGGTAGATTCCAATCTGCTGGATGGAACGTCATTAAAGTCGAAGATGGAAATAGTGTAGAAGATATAGATAAAGCAATTACAATTGCTAAGCAATCACAAGAAAAGCCTACAATGATCATGGTTCATACAGTTATTGGATATGGTTCAGCTAAACAAGGAACACACAAGGTTCACGGCAGCCCATTAGGAATTGAAGACGGTGAACATGCTAAGAAAGTATACGGCTATAACTATGGACCATTCGAAGTCCCAGAAGAAGTCTATTATACTTTCAGAGAATCATTTGTAAAACGTGGACAAGAAGCTTATGCCAACTTTGCTAAAGTTTGGAAAGATTATAAAGATGAAAACTATGATGAAGCTTTAAAGATTGAATCTACAGTTGATAACGATGTTTCAACATTAGTTTACAAAGATATTCCTTCTTATTCAGAAGAGTTTGCTGATTCAACACGTAACTGTTCTGGAGCTTGTTTAAATATTCTTAATAAACAAGTATTTAACTTGATTGGTGGATCAGCTGATGTCGCTGGCTCTGTCATGACACATATTAAAGATGAAACAGACTTTACTGCCACTAATAGAAGTGGTCGTAATGTAAACTGGGGTATTAGAGAGTTTGCCATGGCTGCAATGCAAAATGGTATGTTACTTCACGGTGGATTAAGAACTTATGTCGGATGTTTCTTAGTCTTTGCTGATTACTTAAAACCTGCTGTTAGAATGGCAGCATTAAGCGGATTACCAGCTATTTATTTATTATCCCATGACTCTATTGCAGTTGGTGAAGATGGACCAACCCATCAACCAATTGAGCAACTTGCTATGCTTAGATCTATTCCAAATGTCAACGTTATTAGACCATGTGATGCAAGAGAAACAGCCGCTGCTTGGAAAGTAGCATTGGAATCAACTAGAACTCCAACATGCTTGATTCTTAGTAGACAAAAGTTACCGATGATTTATTCAACATCCTATGCTGGTGTTGCTAAAGGCGGTTATGTCGTTTCACCAGAAAAGGAAAAGTTAGACTTTACAATTATTGCTACTGGTAGTGAAGTTTCACTAGCTGTTGAAGCACAAAAGAAGTTATTAGCTGATGGTATTGATACAAGAGTTGTATCTATGCCTTCAATGAACGCTTTTGCTCAACAAGATGAAGCCTATATAGAAAAGGTGTTAGGTGCACCATACGAAAAGAGAATCGCTGTCGAAATGCTCAGTTCATTTGGATGGCATAAATTTGCTAAGAACGTTATGAGCATCGAAAGATTTGGCGCTTCTGGCCCAGCTGATGATGTTATTCCAAGTTATGGCTTTACAGCTGATAACTTAGCTAGTATTGTTAAAAAGTGCTTATAATAAAAATTGGAGACTCATTGAATTGAGTCTCCGTTTTTATTTACAAAATATTCGTGAATTAATTCAGACAATTCTTGAGCGCTTATGTCGTGGTTGTTTTTGTCCCAAGTTGCATAGGCGTTATAAATTGCTCCTGCATAACATTGAAGTGAATAGTATTTTCTTATACTATCGCCAGGTTTATAATAGGCGTCTAATAAATATTGAATAATAGCTTGTAAAAACAAAGTGCTAAAACCAGCCTTAAATATGACAGCTATAAATTCTCTATATTCGTTACAATATGCAAAGCAGTGATTTAAGGCTTCAATGTCTCCAAATACGTTATTTTTATATAATTCTTTAGATTCAATTCTAAATTTATCTATCAAATAATATAAGTGATTTGTTAATATTTCTTCTTTTGAAGTGAATGTTCTATAGAATGTCATTCTCGACACTCCAGCTACTTTAGATATTTCAGTAATTGAAATCTTAGAAATAGGCTTTGATTTTAAAAGCTTTACGAATGCGGTTGTTATACATTCTTTAATTATAGTATTATCAGTTTTTGACATGAACAAAAGCCTCCTTTTTGTAACATTATACAGCAAAAATCTAAATTTTTTTACATTAATGTGTTACACTTTGTAACGAAATAACAAATTAGTTTCCGAGGGGGAAATATGAAGATTGCAATTTTAACGGATTCAAACGCCGGTTTAACTAAAGAAGTTGCTAAAGAAATGGGAGTTTTTTTATTAAAAAACCCAGTAATTATAGACGGACAAGTATACTTCCAAGAAGATGATTTATCAGAAGAGTTTTTCTTTAAGGCATTAGAGGATAAGAGAGATGTTTCAACTTCTCAACCATCTCCAGGCTTAACTATGAATAAATGGGATGAAATTTTTAAACTTGGATACGATCAAATTGTCTTTGTACCAATTTCAAGAGGCTTAAGTAGCACATGTGATACTTGCTTAGCTTTAGCTCAACAAGAGAAATATGAAGGAAAAGTATTTGTAGTTGATAATCATAGGGTATCAGTAACTCAAATATTATCTATACGTAAGATTCAAGAACTTATTAAAGAAGGTAAAACAGGGGCTGAAATAAAAAAGATACTTGAAGACGAAGCATATGAATCAATTATTTATTTAAGTGTCAACACTTTAGAATATCTTAAGCGTTCTGGAAGAGTAAATGCTGTCAGCGCTGCAATTGGTTCTTTATTAAATTTAAAGCCAGTTTTAACAGTTAAAGGTGAAAAGTTCGATGCTATTTCCAAAACTAGAGGAATGGTTAAGGCTAAATTAGAAATGTTTAAATTTTTGAAAAATGATATCGAAACTAGATTTACACAGTTGAAAGATCACTTAGTAATCGGTGTAGCTGGTGCAGGCTTAACAAAAGAAGAAGCCGATAAGTGGACTAATGATGTAAAAGAATACTTTAGCCAATACTATTCTAACGTTGAAGTCTTCTTCGCTCCACTTTCTCTTAGTGTCAGTGCTCACACTGGGCCTAAAGCTCTTGGCTTTGGTATTAGTATTTAAAGAATAATTATGTGCCATCAAAGTTATATTTGATGGCTTTTTTAGTATTTTTATCTAACTTTTGTAAACAATAAAAGTGAGGTGAAAATATGATAGGAATTATAAGCAAAAATAATAAGATAAGTAACGTTGAACCAGGAGTGACTTTAAATATTTATGACCCAATAGGTGTTTTTTATAATGAAATAGCTCATTATTTTATTATAGATATTAAGCATTTAAAAAATTTGGTTGCTGAATACAAATTAAAAAATATTATTTGTGCGTTTACCTCTAAAGAAGTTAAAAATGAGTTTAAAAACGTTATTTTTTACGAAAATAAAAATATGACAATCGACGAAGCTTTAGAATATTTTTATAAAGCAAATGATATTCAAAGAAGAAAAAAAGAGAACGAATTGCGTTCCTTTGCTCGTTATCAAGTTTTTGTGACTGAAGAGGAAAAAAGATTAAGAAATGAATTCTCTTGTATGGATTACTTAGATGATGACGATATAGGCGGTTCATAAAAAATTCGACTTATATAGACATTAATTACCTGTTGAGAAGCATATTATGTTTTCAACAGGTGAGAACGATGGAATGGAATGTTTATAAAGTAAATGACAATATCGATTTATCAAATTCATTTTTTGATATGTTAGATGGTAGTGAGGCAAATCACTTAAACTATTTAACTTTAAGACCAATAAGATTTTATGAAATATTAAAGGAGTTAAATTCTAAAGATATTTTAAGGTCAGATTTTAAGATTACCCCAATAAGTATTTCTTACTTTAATCCCTTAAAAAGAAGGAAAGATGAAATAATTTCAGATAAGGAAGGGATACACTATGTTGGAGAAGATTTAGATTCTCCATTAGTTTATATCCTATATCGAATGGGAAAATTATATTTTGAAGAGCTTAAAATATAAATATAATTTACTAAACATTTTTTTTGTGCTAAATTAATCTCGAAAAGAGGTTTTAACATGGAACGTGGTTCAGGAATTTTACTCCCAATATTCTCGCTTAAAAGTAAGTACGGTATTGGTACATTTGGATCTGAAGCTTATAATTTTGTTGATTTTTTGGAAAAATCACATCAAAAATATTGGCAATTATTGCCTTTAAATCCAACAAGTTATGGTGATTCACCATATCAATCATTCTCAGCTTTTGCACTTAATCCATACTTTATTGATTTAGAGTTATTAATTAAGCAAGGCTATATTACAAAAGAAGACGCTAAAGAACTCGATAAACCATATTTTAGAGGTATCGATTATGGATTCTTATATAACGTTAGATTTAACGTTTTAAAGAAAGCATATCACAATTCTTTTGATTCATTATCTGAAAAGATCAGAGGCTTTGTCGCTAAAAATGCATGGGCTAAAGAATATGCTGCCTTTATGGTTGTTAAGGGACTTAATGATGGTAGAAGTTGGCAAGAATGGAGCCCTGAATATCAAAACTATTCAAGAGCTTTATTAAAGAAGATTGAAAATGAAAATAAAGATGAATATAACTTTTGGATCTGGACTCAATATATTGCAACGAAACAATATAAGTCTTTAAAGAAATATGCAAATAAACACGGAGTCAAAATTGTTGGTGATATACCAATTTATGTCGCTTTAGACTCTGCAGACGTTTGGACTAACCAAAGTGTTTTCCAATTAGATAGTGAACATAGACCAACAAAGGTTGCTGGTGTACCACCAGATTACTTCTCAGCTACTGGTCAATTATGGGGGAACCCTTTATATGATTATGAGAAGATGAAGGAAAATGGTTTTAGATGGTGGAAGAAGAGAACAGAAATTTGTTCTGGACTTTTTGATGTCTTAAGAATAGACCATTTTAGAGGCATGGAAGCTTATTGGGCTGTTCCATATGGTGATACTACAGCAATAAATGGATCTTGGATTAAAGGACCATGCATGGATCTTGTCAACGCTATTAAAAAAGCAGGTAAAGGCATGGATGTTATTGCTGAAGACTTAGGTTTCTTAACTCAAGAAGTTAAAGATCTTAAAGCCGAAGCTAACTGGCCAGGTTTAAAAATTTATGAATTTGGTTTTGATGCCCCACTCGATAGAAGCAATGACTATTTACCACACAACTATGAAAAAGAATGTGTTGCTTATATCGGAACACACGACAACGATACATTAAAGCACTTCATTGAAACTAAACCAGAATTAGTCCCATCGATGCTTGAATACTTAGGACTTTCTAGAGTAGAAGATATTCAAGAAACTATGATAGGTTCTTTAATGAGAAGCAACGCTGAAGTTGTTATCTTTACAATGCAAGATTTATTACATGAAGGTGGAGAATATAGATTTAATACTCCAGGTACACTTGGACCAAACTGGCAATATCGTTTAGATGATAACTCTTTATCAAATGAATTAGCAGATCATTTAAAAGCTTTAACTTTAGAAAGTGGACGTTAAGATGGATTATAGCGAACGCTATATAATTGCAATCGATTCAGGAACGACATCTACTAGAGCTATCTTATTTGATACAAAAGGAAATATAGTTACTTCAGCTGTCAGACAACTTAGATGCTTATATCCTCAATCTGGATATGTTAATCTTGATCCTAATGAAATATTTATTTCAGTTGTCGACAGCGTAAATGAAATTTTAATTAATAGCGGTGTTTCTACTAGCTCAATAATTGGTATTGGACTTACTAATCAAAGAGAAACTACATTGTTATTTGATGCTAAAACTCAAAAGCCTTTAACTGAAGCAATTGTTTGGCAATCAAAAGAAACTGAAGATATAGCTAATTCCTATCAAGCTTTTGAAGGAATGATTAAGGAAAAGACTGGTTTAAAAGTCTCTTCATATTTTAGTTGTTCAAAAATTATATGTTTACTTGAAAAATATAATTTAAAAGAAAAAGCTAGAAGAGGTGAAGTTCTTTTTGGAACAGTTGATACTTGGTTAATTTATAAATTGACTGGTGGTAAGGTGTTTGCTACTGATGTTACAAACGCTTCACGTACATCGTTATATAACATATTTAAGTGTGATTATGACGATGATCTTTTAAAGCTTTTTGATATACCTAGAAAGATGTTGCCAGAGGTTAAAATGAGTATTGACGATTTTGGGAAAGCTGTTGTTTTCCCAGGAAGTGAAATACCTATTTTGGGAGTTGCTGGTGACCAACAATCGGCTTTGTTTGGACAAAGATTATTTGAAAAAGGTGGACTTAAGAATACCTACGGAACTGGACTATTTACTTTACTTAATATAGGTAAAGACAAAGTTATATCTAAAAACGGATTATTAACGACTATAGCTCTTGGCTATAAAGGTGAAATAACTTACGCTTTAGAAGGCTCTGTTTTTATTGGTGGAGCAGCTGTACAGTGGCTGAGAGATGAATTAAAACTTATAAAGAAAGCTAGTGAAAGTGAAGTTTATGCATCTTTAGCTAAAGGAGATAAAGATGTTTATGTCGTCCCAGCCTTTTCAGGATTAGGCACGCCATATTGGGATGAAAAATGCCGTGGTGCTATATTTGGAATGACAAGAGCTACATCAAGGGAAGTTCTAGTTAAAGCAACTTTAGAAAGCATAGCTTATCAAACATACGATGTTATTCGAACTATGACTGAAGAAGCAGGACTTGTCGATGGATATAAGTTCTTGGTTGATGGCGGAGCTACTTCAAACTCTTATTTAATGCAATTTCAGTCTGATATTTTACAAAAAGAGTTGTTGTGTCCAAAAATGAAAGAAGTTACTGCTTTAGGTGCTTACTTTATGGCCGGACTTAACGCTGGGGTTTTTAAAGATTTTGAAGATATAAAGAAATTAGATCTATCATATCAAAAGTTTTTTCCTCAAATGGAATATAAAGAATCTAAGCAAAGATTAGAAAAATGGAATAAGGCTGTAGCCGCTGCGAGATTATTTGAATGAAAAGTTTAAAATATAAAATCATATATGAAGATGATAAAATCTTAATTGTAGATAAACCATCAGGACTATTAACAATAGCATCAAATGACAAAAATGAGCCTAACTTATTTCACATGGTTTCTTTACATGTTAAAGAAAAAGATAAATATGCTAAGGTGTTTATAGTTAATAGATTAGACAAACTTACAAGTGGGCTTGTTGTCTTTGCTAAAGATTATGATTTAAAAATTAAATTGCAAAGTTATTTTGAAGATAGAACTGTAATTAGAAAATATGAGGCGATTGTTGCTGGAATATTAAAAAAAGATAAAGACAGAATTAAGATTAAATTAGTTGAAGATAAATTTGGAAATGTTTTTATTTCTAATCATGGGAAAGAAGCAATAACAGATTATGTTGTTGTAAAAAACGATGGCACAAATACTCTTGTTGATATTTCACTTGTTACAGGCAGGAAAAATCAAATAAGGTTAGCTTTTGTTGCAATAAAACATCCGATTATTGGCGATACAAAATACGCTAAGGAATATGCTAAGAACACAAAAAGAATGATGCTTAATTGCTATGAACTAGTTTTTCCTAACGATGCACCAATTTCTCAACACAAATTTAGCATACAAAAAAAATTTCAATTATAAGGCAACTCTTATGAGTTGCTTTTTTAGGTGATAAATTTTATTTTTCTATAAACGTGTACGCAAATAAAGCCAAATTTTACTATTTAATTATATCATTTTATCGATTTTATACTTCTTATAGGTTATAATCATTTAAAAGGAGAAAATATTATGGAGTGGATAAATGCAAATGCAGGATTGTTAGTATTTATTGCTATAGTTTTGTTAATAGCTTTAGGGGTAATACTTACATTTGTTTTAATAAAAGTCAAAGTTATTGTTAAAAATACAGTTGATTCTTCTCTTAAGATGGAAGCAAATATTAAAAAAGAATCAAATAAGAATAGTGAAAAAGTTGTATTAACAATTTATAACACAAACTTCAGAGATGTTATTATTCATGGATTTGGATTTCAATACAAAAATCAAGAAATTGATTTTATTTCAGAATATATGAACGAAAGAAGTTTATCAGAAAAACCTGCTGTTCCAGCTCGTAGTTCAATTTCTTTTGCTATTGATCCTTCTAGATTAGAAAAATACATTTTAGAAAGTAATAACAAGAGTGATAAGATTGATGTCTTATATAACGTTGTAACAGACTCTGTCGGAAATAGAATTGCAACAAAAAATAAGACTGTTCGTAAATGGCTTGCTAAAAGACATAAGATAAGAATTGAAAAAGCTAAGATTCAATTACACGAAGAAAAAGTTGAAAAGTATAAAGAAGAACATAAAGGTAAGAAACCTTTCTCAGCCTTATTATGGCCAATGTTACACCCACATCTCTCTAAGAGTAATAAGGTAGTTGAAAGAAGTGAACAAATTGTTTTAAGTGATGAAACAGAAGCAACTACAGATTCTGCTTTAGAAAAAGAAACACAAAGTGAAGTTGAAAATGAAAAAGTAGAAGAAGTCATTGAAAACGAAGAGACAAATTCAACTGAAGAGTCAACAACTACTGATGAATTAGTTGATGGTGACGAAGCTTTAGAAACTACAGAAGAAGAAAATAATAATTAGGAGTTTGAAATGATTATTACATTAGTAATGGACCAATATGGTCAAGTAAATAATGGTACAACAGTAACTACCATGCGATTTGCTGAAGTTCTTAGACAACATGGTCATGAAGTTAGAATTGTAGCATATAACCCAAAAGGAAAAGATAATAATGACGATCCATATTTCTATGGAGTAGATTGCTATAAGATTCCAGTATTTGATGGATTAGTTAGAAGTCAAGGTATGATTTTTGCTAAACCAGATGATGAAGTATTGATGAAAGCAATTAAAGGTTCTGATGTTGTTCACTTACTTTTACCATTTCCAATTCAAAGAAGAGCAAGATTAATTGCTAAAGAACTTGGTGTTGCTACAACTGCAGCTTTCCACTGCCAACCTGAAAACATTACATATACTTGCTTTGTTGGTAAGGTCAAAAAGATTAATGATATTTTATATAATCAATTTAGAAAAGGATTCTATCAATATATAAATCATATCCATTGTCCATCAGTAATGATTAGAGATCAATTGGTTAAGCATAAATATAAAGCTAATTTACACGTTATTAGTAATGGTGTTGCTCCAACATTTGTTCCTATGGAAGTTGAAAAGCCTGAAGAATTAAAAGATAAGTATGTTATTTTGATGGTTGGTAGACTTTCAAGAGAAAAAAGACAAGATCTCTTAATTAAAGCTATTGGTACTAGTAAATATAACAAAAATATTCAACTTATTTTATGTGGTAAAGGACCTTGGAAAAAACATTTACAAAAACTTTCTAAAAAGTATTTGGCAAATCCAGTTAAATTTGAATTCTTACCACAACCAGAACTTTTAAAAGTAATCAATTATTCAGATTTATATGTACATGCTTCTGACGCTGAAATTGAAGCAATTTCTTGTATGGAAGCCTTCACTTGTGGTTTAGTACCTGTTATTTCTAATTCAGAATTAACAGCAACTAAACAATTTGCTCAAGATCCTCATTGCTTATTTGAAGCTGGAAATTATAATAGCTTAAGAGAACAAATTGAATATTTCTATGAACATCCAGAAGAAAAAGAAGCTTTATCTAAGAAATATATCGAATATGCAAAGCAATACGCTTTAGATTATTGTGTTACAGCTTTAGAAAAAGTCTTTGAACAAGAAATTAAAGAGAATGAAGAGCGTAAGAAAAAAGGCTTAAATAATCAATTCACTCATAAAGAAATAAAAAAGATTAAAAAAATTGATAAAGAAGTTCAAAAACAAATCGAAAAAGAAATCAAATCAGGACGTGTTAAAGTTCGTGAAGAAATTGATTTAACAAACGATAAAGTAGAAGAATAATAAAAATCCAACCAACCGGTTGGATTTTTTTAACTATTAAGTATTTTTGAATAAATTTCTTTAACTTGATTATTTAAATCTTCAATTGAACCTTCATTAGAAATTATATAGTCAAGTTTGTTTCTATTTTCAGCGTATTTGTTTGATTTGCTTATATTGTTTTGATTGTTATAGTTATCAGCATCTCTATCTGATAAATATTTTAATCTTGTCTCATTTTTAGCTTCAACTCCAATTGTAAATGAGAAAAGCTTGTCATATCCAGCATTAAATAGTAGTGGAATCTCGGCTACAACAATCTTGTCTGTATGAGAGATTAAGAATTCGTTTAATTTGTCCTTTACAACGCTCCAAATAAATCTTTCATAACGTGCTTTAAATGTTTTGTTTGTGTTAAATAAGTTGTAGATAACATCTTTTGAAATTGAATTATCAATTATAACTTCTGGGAATTTTAACTTTAATAATTTTATGAATGTTGGATCAGTATATAAATTATGAACACATTCATCAGCTGAGAAAGTATATACATCTAAGTCTTTGAATAATTTCAAAACTGTAGATTTTCCTGAGGCGATTTCTCCTGTTAAACCGATTGTATAACTAACGTGTTGGCACTTAGGACAAAATGTCGTTCCACGACCACCAACAAATCTCTTTTTTAACTTTGTATGGCAAGTAGGACACTCTTGATTCTCATGTCCATATACTTTTAAGAAAGTTTGAAATAAACCGGATATTCCTTCAGCTGGATGATAACTTTTAATAGTTGACCCGCCATTTTCTATTGCTTGTTTAAGAATTATACGAGAGTTTAAAATCAAATTTTTAGAATCTTCCTCAGTTATATCTTTAGCTTTCATAAATGGACTTAATTTTGAAGCAAAGGCAACTTCATCAGCATATATATTTCCTAAACCACACATAATTTTTTGGTCAAGCAAGGCTTCTTTAAGAGACTTGTTTATTCTAGAATAAGCTTTTTTTAAATAGTCCATTTCTGTGATTTCAAAAGGCTCTGGACCAACTTCTGTTAATGGTGGTTCAATATAAGTTTTATCTTTATCTTTTAGATACATAACTCCAAATTTTCTTGTATCTTTGAAGAAAAGATAACTTCCATCATCTAAAGTAAAATAAAGCGATGTGTGTTTGTCTAAATTAGCTTCAAGTCCATTTAGATGGAAAAACTTTCCTTCCATTCTTAAGTGAACAATAAGTGATTTAGTTCCTAAATCAAAGACTAAGAATTTTCCTTTGCGATTAACGTTTCCAATTTTTAATCCTTTAATATTCGTAATAAAGTCAGAGTAATCTGATTGAATTAATCTTTTATATAAGACATTAACATCAATTATTGTTCTTCCTTTAACTGCGTTATTTAATATTCTTTTTACAGTTTCTACTTCAGGTAATTCAGGCATAGTATTTTCTCCTATTTGGCATCATACCAGCAAAAAGCGCTAGAGCCTTCGACTTTAAGTCGACATTTTAACTTTAATGCATTTTCCATTATTTCTATGATCTTATCTTCAATGATTCCTTTTTCATCCTTAGGAACTTTAAATATAAGTTCATCGTGGATTTGAAGAACCATTTTGGTTTTATAATTTTTAAGCATTTCATCAATTTTTATCATTGCAACTTTTATTAAATCAGCGGCTGAGCCCTGAACAGTTGTATTTATTGCAGCTCTTTCAGAGAAAGCTCTAAGAGTATGGTTTTCAGAATTAATATCTTTTAAATATCTTCGTCTATTTAAAATTGTCGTGACATATTCATGTGATTTGGCAAAATTTATGACGTTGTTGTTATATTCTTCTAGACCGGTGAATGTTCTGTGGAAATTATCCATTATTTCTTTAGCTTCAGTTCTTGATATTTCTAGTTGTTCAGCTAATCCATATGAAGAAATTCCATATACAATTCCAAAGTTGACTGCTTTGGCTTTTCTACGCATATCGTGTGTTACTTCATTTAAAGGTACGTGGAAGACAACAGAAGCAGTGGTTGTGTGAATGTCTACATCGCTATTAAAAGCGTCTAGAAGCTGCGTTACGTTAGCAAGGGAAGCAATCATTCTTAATTCTATTTGTGAATAGTCAAATGACATGATATAAAATTCGTTATTAGGATAGAAGAAGGCTTTTCTTATCTCTTTGCTTTCTTCGTTTCTGATGCTAATATTTTGTAAGTTTGGTTCACTCATTGACAATCTTCCAGTAGTTGTCAAAGCTTGATTAAACATAGCGTGTATTTTACCATCGCTAAATATGTGTTGAGGTAAAGATTCTGTATAGCTAGAGATACTTTTATTAATTTTTCTATAATCAATTAAAAGTTCAATTATAGGATGTTGATTTTTCATAGCGTTTAGTACTTCAAAACTTGTTGAAGTTGATTTTTTGCTCTTTGGATTAGTTAATCCAAGTTCTTCAAACAATAAAGCGCCAACTTGCTTTGGAGAATTTAAATTTATTTCATGACCGATATATTGGATAATTTTATCTTTTGTTTTGGTTAATCTTTCTTTATATTGTTCATTAATTTTAGCTAGTGTTTCTTTATCGATAGGAAATCCTTCAATCTCCATTGTTGCTAAAACTTTTGTTAATGGCATTTCTACTTTTTCAAAAAGATCGATTTCCTCAAGCTCTTTAAGTTTGTTTAAAACTGAATCTTTAAGTTCTACCGATTTTAAAGAAAGCAATGCGTAAGCAGGTAAAGTTTCATCGTTTATTCCATAACAATTTAATATTGCTTTAGGTTCACTTTCTACATCAGCATCAATTAAATATGTTGCTAGAAGCAAATCGAAATCAAAGCCGATAGGTGTTGGTAATCCAAGTCTATTAGCTATGACAATTAATGCTTTTAAGTTGTAAGTAGATTTTTGTTTTGGAGAAACTAAATAAGTTTTAAAATAATCGTCTTTTATAGCGTTATCTTTCGAAATATAAAATATTTCTTTTCCATTAGATAAATAAAAGCAATCTATTGTTCCGTTATGTGGATTTTCACCGCTAAAGGATACAACTACGGATGAAACATCGATATCTTTTAACGTTGTTAGCTCTTTAATACTATAAGAGTTTTTATTTTTTTGAGTTTCGACAAATTCAAAATTAGAATAAGCTTCTAATCTTTCTTCATCAAAGTCTAGCGACATTTGTTCTCCTTCACGTCTTTTCATTTCATCTTCTAGTTCTTTATAAAATTTATATAAGTCATATTTTTTATAAAAAGCTCGTAGTTCAAGATAGTTAAAATCTTTAACTTGTCCTTTGTCATAAACTTCATGAATATTTGGCATATCTGTTATTATTGTGGCTATGTGCTTACAAAATCTTCCAAGTTCAGCGTTTTCAACTATATTTTTTGCTGTTTTTGTATTTAAAGATTGCATACCAATGATTATTTCTTCTAGGTGTCCGTATTCATTTAAAAGTTTAACGGCTGTTTTTTCGCCGATACCAGGTATTCCTTTAAAGTTATCTGATGTATCTCCTACTAATCCCTTATAATCAGTGACCTGATCAGCTCTAAAGCCTAATTTTTCATAAATGTTATCTTTAGTGAAAAGCTCTATTTCAGATAAACCTTTTCTAAGAAACTTAACGACAATGTTGTCGTCTAAAAGTTGTAAAAAGTCTTTATCTGATGTAAATAGAGTTACTTCATCACCTAATTTGGCAGCATATTTAGCTAGTGAACCGGCAATATCATCACCTTCATATCCTGGAAGTTCATAGTAAAAAATACCCATTGCATCTAAAAGCTTTCTGGCTAATGGAAGTTGAACTTTTAAGGCTGGTTCAAGTGGCTTTCTATTCTTTTTATACGTCTCTAATTCTTTTGAACGGAATGTCTTGCTATCTGTATCAAAGCAAACGATCATCTTGTCATTATCAGATAATTCGCTTTTTATTTTTTGCATCATATTTTTAAAAGAGTAAATAGCGTTTGTAGGTGTTCCATCTTTGCTGTGCATAAGTTCAACACCAGGTCTAAATAATGCATAAAAAGCTCTAAATAATAATGAATTTCCATCGATAATATATGTTTTTGACATGTTATTTCTCCTTTATAATTGATGCGTTAGTTATGCGGTTAGTGTTTCTATCAATATTTCCTGAAACTAGTATCTTATCATAAGTAGTTAAACCTTGTGGTTTACTTGATATAATTCTATATTCGTTATATCCATCTGTTACAAAATTAACATAACTGGTTGATGTTTTTATTTCTTCTTTAGTTATAATCAAAGGAATATATCCTTCCTTTGTCGTTATAAGATCTTTTATCTTTATTGATAAGCAAACTCCTAATGTATCTTTTTCTCTAATTAAATTTTTAACTTTGTCATCACTTCTTTTAATATCCAAAGTTTCATCACCGAGCATATATTCGCTATCTTGTATTAATTGAGGACAGCTTTCAATAAGTCCTCCACGCGTATAACCAAACGAGTCGAAAACGCCAGCATTTATTAACGATTTAAAGCTATTAATATCTAACGAATTTGATTTTCGAAGGCTTACTATAACATTAGATAAAGAACAAAATTTATTATTTCTATTAGTAACTAAAGATTCATAGACACCTTTATTTATTCCAGATATTGTTTTAAATGGTAAATAAATACAATTGTCTAATACAACTGGTTTAGAAGAGTTACTGATATTAATGTCTGGATTTTTAATTTTTATACCAAAATATCGTGCTTCTCGTATAAGCTTTATGAAGTTTTTATCTGATGTTGATGTTGTTTCTAATAGAGCACTATAAAAAGCTAGAGGATAATGCGCTTTATAATAAAGCAACAAAAGTGAAATCATTGAATATGAAACTGAGTGGGATTTGTTAAAGCCGTAATTTGAAAATTTAAGAATTAAATTATAGATATTTTCGGCGTCGCTTTTTTGATAACCATTATTGATAGAGCCATTTATAAATTCTTCTTTTAAGGCCATCATTTTGGAAGTGTCTTTTTTAGAAATTGCGCGACGTAAAAGATCAGCTTTTCCAGGTTCAAATTTCGCAACTATTTGTGCAATGCGAATAATTTGTTCTTGATAGATAATTATTCCGTATGTTTCTTTTAATTCATTGTCGAGTGCTTTATATCCTGAAGATGGAATCTTATTTTCATCTTTTCTTTTGGCGTATATAGGTATATTAGCCATTGGCCCTGGCCTAAATAAAGCAAGGAGAGCAACTAGATCATTAAAACAAGTAGGTTTTATTTGCTTTATAGCTTCATTTATTCCATATGATTCAAGTTGGAAAATACCTAACGTCATACCTTTATTTAAAATTTCGTATGACTTTTGGTCGTTTAAATTTTCGGAAATATTTATATCTTTATATCCAAGTTCTTTAATATAATTTCTGATATTTTTTATAAATGTCAAATTAGATAAACTTAAGATATCCATTTTTAAAAATCCTAATTGTTCTAAATAGCTGAATTCTTGATTAACAATACCATTTTTAAATTCAATTGATTCATTTAATGGCGTGTTAGATAAAATAATTCCAGCTGCATGAATTGAAGTGTTTGTTGGAAAACCGACAATTTTGTTAGCTTTAGAAACTATATTTTGATAGTATTTGTCAGATAAAAGTTTGTTGAAAGAATAATTACTTTTAGCTTCTTCTTCAAAATTTGTGCTTTTTGAATTCTTGGCAATTGATTTAGCTAAAGTATCTACTCTTGCTGGAATGTATTTTAAAACATCTCCGACGTTTCTAATAGAGCTCTTAAGTTTGATTGTGTTAAAAGTAACAATATTAGCTACTTTATCTTCACCATATCTTCTTTTAATATAGTCTATTACTTCTATACGTCTTTCTTCTTCGATATCGACATCAATATCAGGCATTGTTACTCTTAATGGATTTAAAAATCTTTCAAAACTAAGGTTAAACTTTAGCGGATCAATTTCAGTTATTCCTAAAACATATGAAACTAAACTACCTGCTGCTGATCCACGGCCTGGCCCGACTAATATTCCTATTGATTTTGCGTAATTTATATAATCAGAAACTATTAAAAAATAATCTGAATAGCCCATTTTAGAAATTATATTAAGTTCTTTTTCAATTCTTTTTAAGTAAACGTCGCTAGATAAATTTAATTTATTGGCATTTTCAAAAGCGAGTTGCCTTAATTTATTATCACTTTCTTTTTGTTCTTGATAGAATTTGAGCATATGTCCTTTAATATCTAAAAAATTAAAGGTACAATCATTTGCTATTTCTACTGTATTATTTATCTCTTCATTAGAATATAATACGCCTAAAGCTTTTGGACTTAAAATAAAGTATGGTCCTTCTTGATTTAATGACTCAATAGTAGATTTTTCTTTTATGGCATTAAGAATTTGATAAGCTTCATGATCTTTTTTATTGGCATATAAAATGTTAGGAAAAGCAACTAATTTATAAGGATATACTTTTACAAAATCTCTTATTAAATTTGCTTTTGTTATATCATCTTGATTATATATTTCTAATCCTAAATATAAATTATCAACTTTGTTAGAAAGCTTATAAATTAAGTTTTTACACAAGTCAATTTTTGTTATTGATGAAGTATGAATAACAGCAATCAATCCTTTAAGCTCATATGAATCAACTTTAAGTGGCTCTGTTAAATCAATACTATTTACTATTTTTAATATGTTTTTATAACCATCGTTATTTTTAATATAAAAAGATACTTTGATAATTTCGCCATTAAGACAAATATCCAAAGTTAAGCCGTATATTGATTTTAAATTATTCTTTTTCATTTGAACGCTAAAAGGACCATATCCATATGTATGGTTTAGATCGGCTATAGCACCGCCCTTATAATTGAATAATTTTAATTTTGCAATATAATCTTCAATTTTTAAAGCGCTCTCTAGCAATGAATATTCGGATAAAACGTTTAAAGGATAAAAATTAAAATCTTCTTTAATCATACTTATATTATAAATGTTTATTTCAATTTAAACGAGAGAAAGACAATAAATTTTTAATATAAAATTATTTGTAATAAAAAATGTCGATAAAAACACAATAAAAGCTTAATTTATCTTGCGTTTACATTTAAATATGAGTATAATTCATATGGTTTTAAAGCGAACACCGCTTCAGAAGGAGGTGGAAATATTATGCCAAAAACCACCGTACGTGAAAACGAGTCCTTAGACGAAGCTTTACGCCGTTTCAAGAGACAAGTCAACAAAGCAGGTACCTTAGCTGAAGCTCGCAAACACGAAGCTTATCTCAAGCCAGGCTTACGTCGTAAATTAAAGAGCGAACAAGCCAGACGCAAAGGTCGCTAAACAATAGTCCGCATGTCGGACTTTTTTGTTGCTCTTAAAAAGTAGATTTTTAATATCTTTAGTGTTAAAATAAAAAGGATTTAAGGAGAATTTTTATGGATATTTATGAAAAGTTAAGTAAGATTGTTAAAAAGTTTATTAAGGGAAAAGAAATTACTCCAGAAAGTAAACTTAAAGATCTTGGATTGGATTCCTTAGATATCGCAGATATTTTAGCTGCTATTGAAGAAGAATTTGGTTTCGAATTTGAAGATGAAGAAATGTATTCCATTTCTACAGTTGAAGATTTAAAAAATCTTATCGAAAAGAAAATGTAATTATTTAGCCAGATTAATTTCTGGCTTTTAATTTGCAATAACGCACTATAACTTTTTTACTTAAAATCAAAGAAAATATCTTTTAGTTTTGGCTACTAATAATATTTTCAAAAAAAATCAAAAAGTTGTTGCAAACGTGATATTCCTATGATATTATAATGGACGTGCCGCTTAGTTAGCTCAGTTGGCAGAGCAATCGGCTGTTAACCGATCGGTCGTAGGTTCGAGCCCTACACTAAGCGCCATTTTTTATCTAAAGGCCCGTTGGAGAAGTGGCTTAACTCACATGCCTTTCACGCATGCATTCATGGGTTCGAATCCCGTACGGGTCACCAATAGAATAGAATTTGTCTAATACGCTTGTATTGGACTTTTTTTATATGTAAAATTTGATATTATAAAATAATAGTTAGGATTGAAAATTAGTCTTAAATTATTAAAGATTATTTATTATTTTAAGAATTATAATGGAATTATTAAAAGCGAAGATAGTTTAAAAATTTATAAAGTATTATTATGGGTAGTAAAATATTATGAAGAAAATATTTGTTAAAATTTATTATTTTTTTAAATCTGAAAAATCTATTAAAAATATCATTGAAATTATCTTTTATGTTTTAGTTACATTAATTATTTCTTTTCTATTATTTTAATCGCTTCTTTGTAACCCATAAGTAATACCTTAACAAAATATATTATAGCTAATAATTAAAATAATTTTATATATTCTTTTGTTTAATCTATTATTAGTGGTAATATTAATCGAGTGAAAGGAATTGCTATATGAAGAATTTAAATTTGACTAAGAACAACATAATAAAATTTATAGCTTATTTAGTACTTGGTATTTTATTTTGTTGCATGAAGAGTGGTGTAATTAGTGTCGTAATTACAATATTAGGAGCTTTTGTTATTGTATTAGGTATCTTGAAACTTATCGACAAGAAATGGCTTGAAGGAGTTTTATATATTGTTGGTGGCGTATTGATGATTATAGGTAGCTGGTTCTTACAAAACGTCATCGTAATTATAATAGGTGCTTTATTTATTGCTTTAGGCGCTTATAGACTTATAGTAGTATCTAAAGTTAGTAGAGCTGTACAAGTAATTATTGGTCCAGTTTTAATGATTGTTGCAGGTATATTTATTATATGTGCTAACTGGTTAGACTTCTTCTTTATAATTTTAGGAGTTGTCTTTATTATTGAAGCTATTTTAGTCCTCTTTGATAAAACAGAAATAATTAAACTTTAAATAATAAGATGTAGTTTTTAATTTAAAATTACATCTTTTTTTATGTATAGAAATCTCATAAAAGAGAATAATAAAGAGTATATCTATAATTCAGGAAGACTAGT
>ERZ1108162.70-NODE-70-length-39973-cov-5.298261_pt1 | contig 39973 bp, 31 predicted proteins | sample MGYA00403698_ERZ1108162 | MGnify/ENA primary metagenome ERZ1108162 (study PRJEB35170, sample SAMEA104062405) | human gut metagenome | biome: human gut; feature: human-associated habitat; material: faeces | place: Denmark | collected 2012-04-30 ... | reverse complement strand
ATCGCTTTGTTCGGCTCCTATCCTTTATTCTGAATTTCAGCTCGTCAACAATATTTAATTTTACCGGCTTTGTTTTTAAGATTGTCTTCTCTCAAAAGCAAAAGGGCGTCCGAAAATTCGGACGCCTTTTCAAAACCTCTTAATCATTCTAAATCTACAACAATTCTTTCGTCACTAATTACAATATGAACAAACATGCCGCATTGAGAACATTTTATTACGCCGTCAAGACCTTTTTGCGCCCGTATTAACACCGTTTTGCAGATCGGACAACATACATAAAATCCTTTTTTCTGCTCTTTTAAGTGCTTTGATTTTTTTATTTCCATAAATATGCTCTCATATAAATTGTAATTGATTTACGGTCTTCTTTCACAAGAGTTTACCAAATCGCAAAAATCAAATAACTCTTTCCTGTTCGGCAAGCGTTGCAACTTAAATTGCCAGTTTCCCTCACTCGTGGACGGCGTATTCATTCGCGCACGGCTTCCGAGCAACAAAATGTCTTGTATCGGTATTACGGTAAGATACGCCAAACTGCTCATAACAAGCAACATTACCACTTTTGCCATTTCAATTTTATTTTCGGGGAAATATTTAATACCCCCCTCTTTTAGCGTCCTCTCTAAACTATCTTTGAAAATTTTATATTCGCCGCCTTTTAACTTATTGATATAACCCAATAAGGTGTCGTTATCGTGCGTACCTGTGTAGCAGACAGAATTTTCTTTGATATTCTTCGGTAAATACGGATTTTTCTTATTTCCGTCAAAAGCAAATTCCATCACCTTCATACCCGGATAGCCGGTTTCGTCCATAAGACGGTAAACGCCTTTATCGAGAGAACCTAGATCTTCCGCTATGATATTTAATTTACCCAATTTGTTTTCCACGGTTTGAAACAGTTCATATTTCGGGCCTTGTTTCCACTTCCCTTTGATTGCCGTCTCTTCTCCCGCATCAATTTCATAATAGCGGTCAAAACCACGGAAGTGATCTACCCTCACTACGTCGTATAATTCAAACGCCTGACGGAATCGTTCTATCCACCATTTGAAACCGTCTTTTTTATGAACCGCCCAATTGTAAACGGGATTTCCCCATAGCTGCCCAGTTGCGGAAAAATAGTCGGGCGGCACTCCCGCAACCTTTTTCAAACTGCGGTCTGCATTTAATTTAAACAGTTTAGGATTCAGCCAAACGTCCGCGCTGTCGTAAGCGACGTACAGCGGTATATCGCCGATGATTGCGATGCCTTTCTCGTTTGCGTAGCGTTTCAGCGTATTCCATTGTTTGGAAAACTCATATTGCAGAAACAACCAAAACAAATATTCTTTTTGATTTTCGGCTTTGAACTTCCGCAAACTCCGTTTTTTGGCGAATTTGTATTCGTCCGGCCATCGGTCAAAGGATACCCCGCCGAATTTCTCTTTGATTGCCATAAATAAAGCGTAACCATCAAATTTTCCATTCTCGACAAAGGATACAAAGTCGGCGTTTTGTATATCAAATCGTTCGTAAGCCTTTCGAAGAACGGCATATTTATTTTGGTATAAAAACGCATAGTCGATTTTCGATTTTGTATTACGGCAGACGGATAACTCAGATTCTTTCAGCAAACCTTCTTTTACCAAAATGTCAAAATCAATAAAATACGGATTGCCCGATCCGCTGTATGCGGACTGATACGGAGAATCCCCGTAGCTTGTCTGAACGAGCGGAAGAACCTGCCAATAACTTATTCCGCAATCAGCCAACAAATCAATCCACTCGTAAGCTGATTTTCCCAGCGTTCCGATTCCGTACTTGTTCGGCAACGAAGATATGTGCAATAAAATACCCGCCGAGCGTTTTTTATATTTTATCATCATTCCTCCTAAACAAAAAGACACAAAGCGAAACGGCTTTGCGTCTTTTTACGTTAATAAGATAAACTCCAAATTTTCTTCGCATACTCACGAATAGAACGATCAGAAGAAAAATAAAATGAGTTCGCTGTATTGTTGAACTGTTTGTTCGCAAAACCTATCCTATTTTTATAATCATGATTTACCTGTAATATGGCTTGATAATACTCCTCCAAATCTCTGAATATAAAGTAGTGATCGGGTTTATGCCAGCTTGCTCCCACCGTCAATGAACGATATAATTCATCAAAATACCCCTTTCCGTCATCTGAAAACATTCCGTCCGTCAACGTATGCACGACTTTATTCCAGTCCGCATGTTCTTTCAGATAGGTGTTCGGATTGTAACCGCCCTCGCGGAGTTTTTCTATCTCGTCCACGCGCGCACCGAATATATAATTATTCTCCTCGCCCGCTTTTTCGACGATTTCGATATTCGCTCCGTCCATCGTGCCAAGCGTGACCGCGCCGTTCATCATAAACTTCATATTGCCCGTACCGCTTGCCTCCAAGCCCGCCGTCGAAACCTGTAACGAAACGTCGGCTGCCGCTACGATTTTCTCCGCATACGAAACGTTATATTCAGTCACGAATACGCCCATAAGCAGACTGTTCGTTTCGGGATCGGCATTTATCAGCTTTATGATTTCGTTTATGTATTTGATAATACCTTTGGCTCGAAAATAGGACGGTGCGCTTTTTGCTCCGAACAGGAATACCGAAGGCGTAAAATCCTTGATTTTTCCGTTCTTCAAATCATAATACAACCGTAACAACGCAAACGCCGTCATAAGTTGCCGTTTATATTCGTGTAAACGCTTGACTTGCGCGAATAATATTCGGTTCCCGCCGATTTTTACGCCTTCCGTTTGCTCAATGTATCGGAAAAGCTGCGCTTTCTTCTCTTCCTTAACCCGAATAAAGTCCGAAAGCGTTTCCGTATCGGCATGCTCGTTCAGATTGCCCAATTCTTCAAACCGTTCCCGCCAATCCTGTCCGATTTTTCTGTCAAGCAAAGACGACAGTTCGGAATTTGCAAGTTGCAACCACCGCCTTTGCGCCACGCCGTTTGTAACGTTCGTAAACTTTTCCGGATGATGCGAATATTCCGCCGCGAACAAATCCCTTTTTATAATTTCCGAGTGAATTTCGGCAACTCCGTTTATTTTATTTGCAACGAACACCGCTGTGTTCGCCATAGAGATAGCGCGGCGGGAATGTACATAAATCGATGTAGCGGCACTCTCCTGCGACGTGTAGCCTTCTTTTCTGTGACGATAGCGGGCGGAAGTATTGATGGTCAGCAATATTTCCGTTATTTCAGGCAATATCTTTTTCAATAACCGAACGTCCCAATGCTCTAATGCTTCGGGCAGTATCGTATGATTCGTATAATTGAACACTTGTTTTGCCGTCTTCAACGCCGCTCGATACGTCAATCCTTTCTCTTGCAATACGCGAATCAGTTCGGGAATGGCAAATACCGGATGCGTATCGTTGAGCTGTATGCTGTTTTCCAAAGCAAACTGCCGGTAATCGTTTCCGTGCCGTTTTTCGTATTCGCGGATTATGTCACCGACGGCTGCCGCCGAAAGAAAATATTCCTGCCGAATCCGTAACAACTTTCCTTCTTCCGTATCGTCGGGCGGATACAAAACACCGCTTATTTTTTCAGCGTTCTCGTTTCCTTCCGCCTGATACAAACGCAAAACATTGACTCGTTTTCCGATAATCGGCATATCGTAAGGAACCGCCTCTACTTCCATATCCGCAAAACGGATTGTCTGTTTTTCCTGTTCTTTCCGTATGCTCCACGGATCCCCGAATCTCTGCCAATCGTCCGGAAGTTCCTTCTGATACCCGTTCTCGAACTTCTGACGGAACAGACCGTATCTGTAACGGATTCCGTACCCGTACAGCGGAATACCGACCGCTGCGCCCGAATCCATATAGCAAGCCGCAAGTCTGCCCAAACCGCCGTTGCCGAGCGCCGCGTCCTCAATCTCTTCAAAAACGGTAACGTCCATCCCCTTTTCTTTGAGAATATCCGCCGTTTCTTTCAAAACGCCGAGTTCCTGCAGATTGTTATAAAATACCCTACCGATTAAAAACTCAATCGAAAGATACTGCGCACATCGTTTCGGTTTCTCGTCCGCTCGGATATAACTCATTGCGAGCATAGAGATTTCATTGTATAGTTGTGAAACGCTTTTTTCTCCAGTATTCAACCTTTTGAGCGCATCTATATAATTTTGTTTCTCCATTGTTACTCCTTTACTGCGCCTGCTGCACCGCCTTGAATCAGATATTTGGAGAGCGCAATATACAATGCAACAATCGGGACTGCGATAAATACAGAACCGGCGGCAAATATCGAAAATTTACTCTCATCCAACCAATTCAAACCAATTGCAACAGTCCATTGTGATTTATCCGGTAACAAAAGTTTCGGCAGCATAAAGTCACTCCACGGCCAAACAAAAGCCGTCAATGCCGTATATACGATCATTGGTTTCGATAAAGGCAATGTAATCGAAACAAATACCCGTAAATCCGTTGCTCCGTCTAATGTTGCAGCGTCGTATATGGTACTTGGAATAGTATCAAAAAACCCTTTTTGAACCAAGAATCCCATTGTCGCACCGCTACTATACAACAATATCAATCCCCAAAGATTATTGATTAAATCAAATTGCGTCATAATGACGAATAAGGCAGTCATATTCATAAAGTTCGGGAAAATATTTAGCAACAGCGTTGCCTTCATCATTTGTTTACGACTCTTAAACCGATAACGCGACATCGTATAAGAAACCGCAAGTACAAGAACCGTAGAGATTACACAACTTATTCCTGCGACAAAAAGAGTATTCCCAAACCACGTCATATAGTCATGTTCTACTTTTTCGGTAAATAAGGTCTTAAAGGTATCAAAACTATATGCTTCCGGGAAAAAACCGTCTAATGTTAACAGCGAGCCGTTCGCATTAAATGATGATAGAATAAGCCAAATACACGGAAAGGCAAATATAAAACTGATAAGCAAAACTATCACATACACTATAACTGCCTTTATGGTCGTTGCAGGTCTTATCTTCAATTTTTTAGAGATTACTTTTTCCATTATTTATATGTATCCTCCTTCTTATATGCAGGCGAACTTACATACACAATCAATGAAAAGATTGCCATAAACGCAAACAAAATCAGACTAAGTGCCGAGCCGAGAGAGTATAACTTCTTATCGACCGTTAAATTAAACATCCAGTTGATCAATAAGTCCGTATTATTTGCGTTAAAATAGTTTGCAGTATCATAAGTGATTTCAGGTCGTAAAAAATAGAAGATACTGAAGTTATTGAAGTTACTGATAAATGAATTCAGTAAGACCGGCGTGGTTGCGAATAGTACAAACGGCAATGTCAAATACAGAAACTGTTTCCAGCCGTTCGCTCCGTCCAAAGTAGCAGCCTCATACATATCTTGATTGACGTTTGATAAAATGCCTGTTGCCAAAAACATTATCGACGGAATACTGATCCATGCGCAAGAAAAGAAACCGAGAAGTCTTAAAGACCATTTAGAGTCAAAACCTATAAATGTAAAACTTTCCGATACCCAGCCCCAATCGCGCAATAAAGCTAAAATCGGACCGCTATCGCTAAACAGAAACCGGAATCCCGTCAATGTAATGAATCCGGGAATTGCATAGGCGAGCATCGGAAAGATTCTCCAAAACCGTTTCCATTTTAAGCATTTGGAATTATATAAAATAGCCAGACCTAAACCGCCAAAATAATTTATAAATGTCGATCCAATCGCCCATATAAAGTTCCAACCGAGTATTTTCAAAATGGTCGTGGCATACTCACTTACAGTAAAAATCATACTGAAGTTTGAAAAGCCTATCCAATCTACCAATTTAGGGGGTACAATTTCTCCGCCATAATTCGTAAACGCCACTAATCCCGTAAAGAAAATAGGCATTATATTGAAAATACAAACAAATATCAAGGGAATTGTCAGTGTAAGAAAATAAAATTTCCCGTTAATTAAAGCTGAACAACTCTCTACAAAGTTTTTTACGGGATGCCCCTTTTTAATTTCTTGCGTCGTAAATATAATGTCTTTAATATTCGCATAGTAAGCAAATCCAAAAAGAACACACAAAAACAGAGTAGTGATTCCCCAAGCAAGCATTTTTACAGAATTGTCACCCTGTATCCCCATGATAGGAATACCCTCGTTAGTACCGAGCGTAAATATTCCTATTATATTGCTAACACCCGAAAAGGCTAAAAACAATATAAAACCAATTTCTAAAAGAATTAAGAGTATCCCTTTTGTAAATTGCTTACAGAATAATTGCCCTACCCCCATAAAAATACAGCTCAACTTAACTTGATAAGGTGAAAATTTCCCTTCGTTCTTTGGATTTAGATTGTTGTTGGCGATAATTTTATTTTCTTCCACAATCATATCCCCCTTTTTTTTAGCTCTTACCAATGTTCATTGCGGATTTTATATCTTTTACCAATTTGTCTAAAGCCTTCTTTAATGCATCCGTCGTTGTATAAATCGGATTTTCACGAGTTGTGTTATCCGTTGCAACGTCATTAAACATAGAAGAAAGCGGAGACCAAATATATTGCGTATCGCGAGTGGACGGCATCATATAAACCTTTCCGCTTGTAACTCTGTTTTCCAAAATTTCGGAAACTCCCCCCATTTCTTCGGCCAAATCCGTACGAGCGGGAACAGCGCCTAACGCTTCACTTCTCCATTTTTCATTTTCATAACTGCTGACAAATTGGACAAACGCCAAACATGCTTTAGGATACTTGGTGTAAGAGCTGATTCCGAACGCGTTTACCCCGCCCATAGTCGTAGGTTCAAACGTTTCAGTATCCATATTCTTAATTTCTTTTTTAATATTGCCGTCTTTCGGCAATCTCGGCGGAGCTACGACAACAAGATTTTCTTTTGCTTTTTGAGCAGCCACTTCCGCGCTATCACCTTGCGCTTTATAGGTGGCTGTCAAATTCTCTTGAAACGTGGTCAACCAATCTGGCGTACCTATCGTACAGAAAACGGTACCGTCCTTGCTCGTCAAATAGGTAGCTACTTGCGTAGTCGCATCTTGAGAGATACAACGTGAACCCAACACTCCAGCTAAATCACGAAACAAATTCAATCCGACTTCAGAGCCGGCGGCATTAAGTCCTATGTCGTCATGCGTTTCGCCAAACACATACGCTCCGAACGATAATAAATAACCGCTATTAAAATATTGATCGACAAGCGACATATACAGTCCGTATTTGCTGCCGTTAGACTCTTCTTTGACCTGTTTGCTGTACGCATACAAATCGTTCATATTCTCTACCATATCGGGAATATCATTCTTGTTATCGTCCCATTTCGTTTCCCAATCGGCAGGCAGTAAATCTTTCCTATATGTAAGCACCGTCGATTGTTGTGCAACGGGCATACCATAATACAAATCGAGATTGTATGTTTTAAGTTTATATGCGTCCATTACGTTTTCGGGGATTTCTTCAATATCCAATTTCTCCGTAGGTAAGGGCAAAACATGACCGCCTTCCGCATATCGCATCAACATATCGTTCGCCTGATAAAGAACATCGGGACCGTAACCATCCGGGCCATTTTGTTCCAAGTCGATATATTGATCCATATTCGCGTCCACGGCATTTACATTGTATTCTTTATATTCTTCATTAAAGGCATTCAAAACCTCCTCTAAATGCCCTGTTTCAATGGCCATTTGATTATCAAGGACGCGAATAGTTGCATTTTGTTCTATTTCGCCATTGAATTTAGCCATTATTTGTTCGTAAGTAAATGTTTGTTCGCCGTCAGGTCGGTCACCGCATGCAGCAAAACATGTTCCGGCTAATACTAACGCAAGACTTAAACAAATTGTTTTAGCTAATTTCATTTCCTTACCTCTCATATATAATTTTATAAGAATACGGCTCTAAAGTTATTTTACCATATTTTAACATATTGTTTGTATTGTTTACGGCTAAAAAAATCTTTTCTCTTTCGATTACAAAAATTTCCCCTTCCGTAAACATACGGAGTTTACCTTTGATTTTTTCTTTCCGAAGTTGTATCAGTTCCTTGATCGTTTGGAACAAATCCTTATCCCAGTTATCTTCATTCCATTCGAATGTCCGTCTTGAATCGGGATCGTACCCTCCGATCATACCGATTTCCGTTCCGTAATAGATACACGGCATACCAACAAAGAAAAACATAACTGCAAGGGCGCATTTCAATTTTGATTTATTTTCGCCCACATTGGTTAAAAATCTTTCCGTATCGTGACTGTCTAAAAGATTCAGCATCATTTCGTTTACCTGATCCGTATTCCGCATCAGGATTTCCGATAACCTATCGCAAAATTGTTTTGCCGAATATTTGCCGAAAGCAAAATAATCAAGACAGGCTTTCGTAAACGAATAATTCATTATAGAATCAAACTGATCACCTTGCAACCACGGAAAAGCGTCGTGCCAATTTTCGCCAATTATCATTGCATCGGGCTTTTCGTTCTTTACCGCTTTACGAAAGTTCCGCCAAAAATCGTGCGATACTTCGTCGGCTACATCCAATCGCCAACCGTCTATACCGTACTCTTTTATCCATTTGACCGCTATATGCAGTAAAAAATTTTGCACCTCATTATTATTGGTATTCCATTTAGGCATATAATTACAAGCCGCAAAACATTCATAATTCATATTGTCCATATCGGGTCTATCGCCGTGAATGATAAACCAATCGTAATACTCGGACCGTTTGCCTCTTTGCAAAACATCTTGAAACTGCTTGCATAAATAGCTACAATGATTAAAGACTGCGTCCAATAAAATTCTAATTCCTCTTTGGTGCGCGTTTTCAACCAATTCCTTTAAGTCGCTATTCATGCCAAACATTTCATCTACCGTTTCATAATCGATTGTATCGTATTTATGATTGCTCGGAGATTGAAAAATCGGAGTTAAATAAATAGCGTTGATACCCAAATCATTTAAGTAATCCAATTTTTCGGTAATGCCTTTTAAGTCGCCGCCGAAAAAACCTTTCGGTTCGGGAAGTTCCCCCCACTTTTTATCTATATAATCCGTATTTTTTTTCGCTTTCCCTATATGGAAACGATCTACGAATATCTGATAAAAAACGCTTTCATCGCACCACACAACTTTGTTGTGCAAATCTATTTTATTGATATAAGGATATTGAAAAAAGTTATAATAGCTTTTTTCGTGGTTATAATCAACTGTCAACCCTTCTTCCGAATAATAATACTTTTCTTTCCCGCTTTGCAGCAAAAATATATAACCAATCCGCGAGTCAGGCACGTCAAGTGAAACCGTATAATAATCATAGAGCGCATCCGAATAACTCTTTTGCATTACTTTTGTCTTTCTGTCTTTCAACCAGTCGTATTTAACTGCATAAATAATTTCAACTTTATCAAGGTCAGACTTTGCGGCCCTTAAACGAATACGGAGTTCTTCCTTACCGTACGCAAAAGAATATTGGGATTTCGGAACGTGTAATATAGCCGCCTTATTCATCTACTCCTCCTTTTAGTTATATTGGGACGGCAAATGACTTTACCGCCCCAATAACTCAGTGGCTTTACTTTGCTGCAGCCGTTACGGAAAGCGAAAGAGCACCGCTCGTAGATACAGATACCTTAAATGTGTAACTACCGGCTTTCGTGCAAAGGAAATTGCCGCCCCATCCCCAAGTATCCGTTATACCTTCAGGCAAATTAGCTGCTTTTGCCAATTTAGAAGTATATCCCGGAGTATAATATGTATCAGGGCGATACGGAGCATGAACAGCAACCGGAATACAGAGATAGAAGTAATCCCCTTCAACAAGATTCAACGTAATTGTATATTCTTTAGCCATTCCTTCGGCCGGTGTAGTAACTTTTTCCAAATTTTGAACCGTCGAACCTACGCCAAAGTTGTTATCCTTGAAGACTGATGTTTTGCTATTATATTCAGCCTCTTCTATTTTAAGATTGCCGACCGTTTCTTTTGTCGCATCCGCATACGACAAACGCCCGCCTAAAACTTTCCATGTCTGATCCGAAACAAGAATATCGGAAGTTTTATCTACTTCAATAGCTCCTTTCAAAGTATTGGTCGCTGCGTCCAAAGTAACCGTTAAAGTAAAAGTATAAGTTCCACCCTTTACCACAACAATGTTGCTGGCCATACCGTCCGATTTTTTGAAACACGCATTATCTCCGTTAAATTCGGTAATATTCGTATAGTAGAACATCGTTCCGTCTTCCGCTTTAATGCCGCCTTCCTCTTTCAGCGTGCAATAAGCCAGCAGGAACTCATCGCCTTCTGCCAATGTCCACGTTTGCATCCACGTCCCTGTTCCGTCTGCTTCGTTATCGGAAATCTTGAACATCTCGTACGGAGAATACTGCAATTTATCTACTTCTGCACCCCAATTCGTACCGGACAATACAGATTCTGTTGTTGTCGTAGCTTTGGAATTACCATAGATATACCAAGTATAATCCGATCTGTCAATCGTAACAGCCGGGGCGTCTCCGTTGCGAACAACCATAATAGCGCCGACATTCTTATCATCCGCATCCGTCGTCAAAGTAAGCGTATAATTGCCGCTCACATTCACCGTAATATTTACCTGACCATCGCCAAGACCGGTACCGGGCGCTGCCATATACTCGTTTTCTTCCAGATACTGACCGCCGCGAGCGCCGCCGCCTTCAGCGTCGTTGGTATTCCAGTTGCCCTCTGCATCCTGAATACAGAATTGGAACTGATCCCCTTTGTACAGGTTCAAAGTGATTTTGAACTCATTTTTCCCTTCTGTTTTTGTAAGAATGTTTTTCCCCGCAATCGGGCCGCCGTTCCATCCGATCTCCGCCAAAGGGCCACCGGCTGAAGAGCTGCCCGCAATCGTCCATTGGCGGGTATCTTGTTTACTTGACTGCCATTGCGAATATACATTGGTATCTTTCGTTATGGCTGTATCAAAACTCCAGTCATGCGTAAAATCCGAAGTAGCGAACCAACCGTTAAAGGTGTAACCTTCCTTGCTGTAACCCTTATCCGCAGGTTCAAATTCCTCAACTTTCTTCCCCTCTTCTACTGTTTCTGTTGCAATCACGGTAGTACCGTCATAAAAGGTTACCTTATAAGATGTAGGGGAATCCTTCGGATTCCCACCGCATGCGGTGGCCAACCCCAAAGTTAAAGTCATGAGCATTATGATTGTCAATATGACCGTAACTTTCCTTAGCTTTGATTTCAACATAGAAACCTGCCCTCCTTAAAAAATTAAATTTTATCCGATTTATCTAATCGGTTAAGTAAATTATACCATAGATTTTATATTTGTCAATACCCTTTTGAAAAAAAGATGGTAAAATTCAGAAAAATTTTTATTTAACCGATTAAATTAAAATTGTATTGACAACTTGAACTTTTTAGAGTATGATATAGCCATGAAAAACGATAAAGATTTTATTGCGAATGGTACTATTACCATTGCCACAATCGCCAAATTAGCGAATGTTTCTACCGCCACGGTTTCTTATGTAATCAATCAACGCACCGATAAGAAAGTGGCAGAAGAAACGAAACAAAAGATTTTAGAGTTGTGTCGAAAATATAACTATCAAAAGGGCGCAAACCGCAAACGCATAAAAGATAAAAAACCTGTCACTATAGGAGATATTGCTAAAGAAGCAGGTGTTTCCAAAGCAACTGTTTCCTATATTATCAATAATAAGCAAGACGTTAAAATCAGCGATGAAACCCGAAAAAAGGTTTTACAGATATGCAATTTGCGTCAATACGCCCCTTCCCCGATTGCAAGAGCCTTAATATCTGCCGATAGCAGAACCGATAACGTCATCGGCATATATTTTAACCAACGGGCTTATACCTTTTATCGCAATGCGGAAACGCTCGACTTGATTTGCAAACTTCAAAACTGTTTGTTCAAACACAATTACCGCACGCAAATTTTGTCTCCTATTGAATCTAAATCAATCCATGTACAGGAAAATATTGATGGTATTCTCTGCATCGATCTGACAGAAGAACAATTTTATACACTAAAAGAGAGCTATTATGTTCCGATTGTTGCCATTGATATGACGATAAAGGACTCACTGTTTTATAAGTCATACAATGATTTTAACGCAATTATTCAATACGCAAAAGAGAAACTGCAAACTTCTCACCTCATATTTATAACAAGCAAATACCAAAATCAGCCGTATATGAACAAGTTAAAACGAGCATTGACAAACGATACTCTTTACCTTGTTCAAACATATACGGATTTGATTAAGTTCTTGTTGCAACACCCTGACGAATCAATTGTTTTTAGCGATGTTTCTCTTTCCGCATTCTGTTTATCTTATATCAATCCTCACAAAACAGCCGTATTGTGTTATGATAAAGACATTTTATTACCTTCAGAGCAATTAACCCCAATTTATCTTCCTTCTGATTTGAAAGTACAAAGTGCTGTTAAAATGCTTCAATATGCAATACAGCGAAAAGAAACAGAGCCTCATACATTCAAGTTGACTCCTCAACCGTTACCTAATAAATAGCAAAGAGAGAATCCAAAAAATGGATTCTCTCTTTCTTGTGTTTTACTGCCAATTAACCGTTATTTCGCCGGTATTGCTTGCGGGAGTTGTATAAACATGATTCATACCGCCTTCCCAAACAACATTACCTGCTCCGTCAATCTTGATAAATTTATATTCTATCTGCGTATTTGCGGGTACGCTAATATCGTAGAACCATGTAGGATATACACCAATCGTCGGAGTATCGTTAAACAGCGGCCCTATTGCTTTTGTCGTATCCCAACTTCCGAGTTCAGGTACGCTACCAACGATATAAACATTCGTACCATAATCCGTATTCGCGCTATTTACCTTAAAACGAACCGATACTTGAGCACCCGACAAAACATCGAACCCTGCAAAAGCCTCGCTCGATACCCCGCCGGCATTTGTAACAACCACTTCTACTTCCCCGGACACTCCACCGGGAACGACGGCTTTTATCATGCTGTCCGACCAAGATACAATCTGCGCATTCGCTGTACCGAAAGCCACGCTTCCCGTTGAATTGCCGAACCCGCGTCCCGTAATTGTAACCGTATTTCCGGGCTTGCTCATCTTCGGATTGATATTGCCGATAATTGGAGAATCTTCATCCGCCGTATATTGCCATACTACGCATTGACCGGCACCGAGATAATAATCGGATACGCTGCCGTTTGTTACGGTAATATTGCCACCGCCAAGCAGATTTCCTAAAACATCATAATAAGTACCATTCGGAAGGCTGGACATCAAGTTTTCGAGCTGATAACCGCTACTCTGGTTCCTATTGATTGCCGTCATGACAACGCTATCGCCAAACACTCTTTCAAAAACATAGACATCGTTATTTAACCATCTCTGCTGTGTAGCGCCATAGGCGAGTGCGGGATTAGTTTTACGCAAAGGAGCCAATTTAGATATAACCTGATAAGCCCTCGTGGACTGATTAAACCCAGTCATATCGGCACGATTATAAGGATCGCTCTTACCGCCTGCCGCGTCTGCCATATACTGCTCCGTACCGTAATAAATGCAAGGAATACCGCGAGACGTCATTTGCAACGTGAAAGCAATATCCAAAGTTAATTCGTTGTAACCAGCTTCCGTCATAAAACGAGATTGGTCATGGTTGTCCAAGAAAGTAACTTGATCATTGATAAAGTCATAATCCTGTTCCATATCCATCATCGTATTATGGAAATCAACCATTGTATATCCGCTCGTCATTGCATTGGACAATGCGTTGCGAATAGCCGTATTATATCTGAAATCCAACAGGCTCATTCCGCTCTCATTTGCGAAATTTTCCATATTGGGTTCGGATGTCGTTGCACTATGCGACCATTCCCCGAAAATAAATACTGGTTTGTAATCGTATATATCGCTCACCCAATTTTTCTGCCAACCTAAAGACATGTGTTTGACTGCATCAACACGAATCCCGTCAACACCTGCATCCAACCAAACTTTGATAGAATCCTTTAGGTATTGATCTGTCGTTGCATTCTGCTGGTTCAAATCTGCCAAGCCAAACAGCGGAGCATAAACCGTATGTTCCCACGTATCAAATTCAGCCCATTGATCAGATACATGATTGAATATGCCGTTCGGATCGTTGCTGTAAGTGCTTACATATTCACCGTCTCTGTAAAGAACACCGTCATTCGGTTGGATTACGCCGTCATATACCGCAAAAGACGTGTGATTCGGAGCAAAGTCAATAATGACTTTTATGTCTTTAGAATGAGCGGTATCGACAAGTTCTTCAAACTCTTCCATCGTACCAAAGTATTGATTCGGAGTAAAGAAATCGCGTCCCCAATAACCATGATAAGGCGCACATCCGTTTGACGGATCGATATAATCGCTGTTCTGTACAGGTGACGAAATCCATAACGCCGTAACACCCAAATTTGTAAAGTAGTTCTCATTTAATTTTTGCGTAATTCCGGCCCAATCACCGCCATGATATTTACGTAAATTATTTTTATCGTAAATCTCACCGGTAGGATTGTTGGTTGGATCTCCGTCCACAAAACGGTCTGTAACTATTTGATAAATTACATCCGTTGACATGGAAGAGTAATTTTCCACCCCTGCGTCCGACCACGTAGCTGCTTGCGCAAACGATGTTTTCGGCAGCAGGTCAAACAAAGAAATCAGCCCGAACAGTAACGAGATAATTATAACCATTACCGAGTTCAAAACATGTCTCTGTTTAATTTTGCTCATAGTTTCCCTCCTTAAAGATTTATTTTTCACGCAAACGCTTGACCTCTTGTACAAAAACGCCGGCTGAAATCAAGTCGTCCGCATTGAACAGGTTTTCGTAATTATGAAACCCCGAAGGAATAACCCTTATTGCATTTCCTTTGTCATCTTCCATTTTTACAAACTCTTTTGCTTGAACCTTTAGCAAAAATAAATCAGTTGGACAATAAAAGTTTCTCACGCAGATAAAGTCTTTCATAAAGTGCATACACGCGGTTTCATTATGCTTATTACAAAAAATTGCCAACTGTCCACCATAGTTTGACTTTATCTCATCGCTTTTTACATATTGGCTTCCACCTATCTCTATCATGGTACATCCAAAAACGAATTTATTTAATCGGTTAAATTACAATTAAATTTTAACACCTTATATTTGACTTGTCAATACCTTTTGGAAAATTTTTCTTAAAAAAGGTTTGTTTTACAATCCAAAAAAGAGACTATTTATAAATAGTCTCTTTTTTCCATTAAAAAAATTTTTATAGTCCCAATACGTTGCCCTAAACAGCTCTATTCAACTAAATTATCAGTAAAATCCTCTTAAAATATTATACTATAGTATTTCTGACATATAATTTATATAATTAAATTTAATCAGCAATATACGAATTGATAACCGTTAAAACAGTATTCTTCTGTGAAACACTTAACCTATTCCATTTGTCTAAAATTATTCTATGTTCGACAGTCAAATAATCAACCTTCTCTATATCAAATAACAAATAAAGTAACGAAACCCCAAACGCTTCAGCCAGATTCTCCAACAAATATAGAGTCGGAGAAGATTTTTTATCTCTCCAACGATATAGAGAGTTGACTGATATATTAGCTTTTTTCGCCAACTCATAAATTGTCCAATTTTTCTCTAATCGTAATTTGTCAACCCGATTGTAAATGGCAGATGATTCAAAAACCTCGCGCACAGTTCCCCTCTTTTATCCATTATATTTTTAGTATATTATACTGCGCGCAAAATGTAATATTATACAATAACTATCCTACATTATATAGGATAGTTATTTAATTTGCTTTTTTGCTCTTTGAAAGATTGATTAACTGTAAATTTGTTCACAAATAAGCTCTTGTTTCACTTCGTTTTCTGTGAGTAATATTAAATTCTTGGACGAATCATTTATGCAATTAAAATTCTCGCATTTTTCTCGCATAGTAAAAAAATTATCTTCGCTTAAATTATAATAACTTCTCTTTTTCATTTGAGATAATGGCGTTTTTTGCATAAAAAGCCCCCTATTTTAGCCTATTTTTGCTTAAAACAGGGGTTATATTTCTGACTTATTTTCGGCAGTGAAATATAACCCGTCCGTTTCATTATAGCGGATAAAGCCGATATCCCCCTTACCGCCCGCCGCCGTGACGAAATATATGGGCATCAAAAGATCCGACACGCTGCTGGTGCCCGCGGTGATGGACTCTATCTCCATTTCGAAGGAAAGCGCGTAAGTAATGCCCGTCTTGAAATTGTATGCGACGTTCCCCGCGCCGATATTGAGGAGAGTGCCCGATTTCGCGTTTTCGACGCGAAGGGAAGCGCCGTCGATCCCGTTTGCCTCCGTCGAGATCTTCAGATCCTGTCCGAAGCCGTTTGTCTCGTGAGAGAAGGCGTCCGCGTCGAAGCGGAGAAGGTCGGCGGGCTCCATGCCCTTGACGACGACGCAGTTTTCGTACTTTCCGCCGTTATCGAAGATGCGGATATCATAGACCCCGTCTGAAAGCGGCTCGAGGTAGGCCTTTTTGAAAGTGAGCGCGCCGTCCGCGTAAGTCCACGCCTCCGCGCCGACCTCCGCGCCCGCAACGGTTACCCTGGCGGGCTGATTGCCGCCTAAATCCACGGAAAAGCTCACGTTGGAAACGGAATATTTTTTCACTCGTTGGGTATCCGTGAAATTGATTCCCGAAAAGTTGACCGTGACGGTGAACTTCGCCTCGCCCCCGTCCGTGACGAGGGTGAACTCGTGAACTCCCGAGGTCAGGGTTTTGAGATACCCTCCCTTCAGGATAAGCCTGCTCGCCTGCCGTTCGTAAGCGGAAGACGCCACCTCCCGTCCGTCCGAAAGGAGCTTTGAAAAAGTCCCCTTATTATATCCGACCGTGAAAGTAAGATCCGCCGTATCGCCGCCGACGTCCGCCGTCGCGGCCGCAGGGGTCACCGTCGGAACGCCGGGCGTCTCGTCGGGCGCGGAAGAGTTTCCGCCCGAAACGGAATCGGAAGAAGACGTCGCGGGAGGCAGGGGATCGCTTCCGCTGCCGCTCGAGGGGAGCTGCTCGCCGCACGAGCCCGCAAACGCGAGCATGAGGCATACTGCGGCGACAAAGAAACCTTTTGCTTTCTTTACTTTCATTCGTCTGTCTCCTTACAAATTTATTTGATGAGTTCGTCCAAGGGGGTGCCCTCGTCCGCGCGGTGATAGAGGTTTTCTTCATTTTTCACCTCCGAAGCGGAGGAAAGGTCGCGTATTTTGAAGTTATCAAAGGAACAATCGTTATTTACCGATTGCAGGGAAACGTAGCCCTTCACATAGTCGGTAGAGAGCACGGAGGAGGAAAGCACCTCCGTGCCGTCCAGATAAACGGTGAGCACGGTGCCCAGCGCCACAATGCGCAGGTTGTGCCATACCGAGGGATAATAAGAGGAAGCGTCGGGCGTATCCTTTTCCACGATGCCGCCCGAGATGGGACCCCAGAGCGTGACTTTGCCGTTCTGCTGCATAAACACGCCCGTACCGCCGCCCTCGGTGGTATAATATTTCCCGGGGATCTGCTGGCGCACGCCGACGACGGGCCAGTAGGAGGTAGTCGTACCGCAGCGGATATCCACGCTGAGCTCGAAATCGCTATATACGTTGCCCGTGTAGGTCATGATGGCGATATTTCGGGTGTCTCCCGCCGCGTCGATATTGCCGATCCGCTTCGCCGCGCCGTCCTCCAATTTCCAGCTGTAATCAAACTTGTCGCCGCGGCGCTCGTTTTGCGTGGAAACGAAGTGGAAAACGAAATTTTCCTCCACCTCCTCCACGCTGTCGAAATTTATTTCGTTATCCCATTTGCTTTCTTCCGCCGTTACGCACGGCGCCTTGGCGGCGCAGGGAAGCAGCAGCAGCGCGGAAAGCGCCGCGCAGATCACGGAACGCAATTTTTTCATTCTATCAACCCTCCACCAATTTATTTTCGAGCGTGATATACCAGGTTTTTCCGGCAGGGAGCCTGACGTAGTATTTTCCGCTCTTTAAGGACACCTCCGGCTCGGCTATCGTCTTGTTGACCTCGATCGAGTATATCCGATTGCCGTACTCGTAGGAGCTCACCCCCGCATAGCTCATGTCAGAAGGCAGACAGCCGTCTATCTTGAGCCCCAAAAGCTCGGGCGTTATACCTACGATGTCCGTGACGAAGGTCATGGGCACCAGGCCGCTCTCGGGAAACTCGCCGTTGATGCTCACCTGGTAAACCCCGAAGGAGGTTCTGGGATCGCGGCGGAGCTGGTCCTTATGAAACTCGTCCATAATGACGTTGAAGCGCTTCATCGCGTTGTCGCCCGAGATGCCCGTGCGCCCCGAAATATCGTAATAGGAAGTATAGAAAATAGTGCCGCCGTTCTGCATCTGCAAGCCGTACTCGCCCCACATGCCGGGAAGCACGTCGTTGAAGGAATGGCCGTTATACCACCAATAGTGCAGCCCGTCCTCCTCTATCGTCTCCACGGCGACCGTGTTCGAACGGGCGGAGACCTTAAAGTTATAGATATCCGCGCCCTTGGAGGTATCGCCGTCTATCACGCGCTCGCCGTCCACCCACGAATAAATCTTTTCAAGCTGTCTCTCGTCCGCCAGCCCCGCGGAGGCCGCCATAAAGTTGACGAAGGTGAGGCCGAAGTCGAGCACGTCTCCCTTCTTGTTGATGGAGGTGATGTATCTTCCCTTCGTCCCGTCCCAGAAAGTTTCGTTAAACACCTTCTTCACCCTGGCGGCGACATCCGTATAATACGCGGCGTCCTCCGCGTTGCCCAAATAATTTTCGATGTCCGACATGGCGAGCACCGATTGATAGAAGAGCACGTTTTCATACGCGGAATTCCAGCCGAAGAAGTTTAGCGAATCCCAGTAGTTGGAGGACACGCCGTACACGGTGCCGTCGTTTCTCGGGTCGTAGATGGTCATCAGCCCCGATTCCCCGTTGAGCGTGGTGAGCATATAGCTCATCGCCTTGCGGAGTTTGTCTATCATCTTCTGCCCGCGGGCGTTGGCGGAATCGAGAAATCCCGCCGTGTTGTTGCCCGTCAGGAGATAGTCTCTCGAAGCGATGATGAGAGAAGAATTGTTGGTGTAGTGGTTCTGCTCGCCGAGGTGCTGGGGAGCGCTCTCCGTCGCCCAGATAAAGCCGTCGTCCCGCTTGTTGTCGTTATACTCGGAGGTATCTACCTTATACTCGCCGTCCGCCTCGTCGTAATACCAGCCGTCGCCGCCATAAACGGCGTTTTTGAGGGAATTGACGTGAATGTTGATGGCGTCGTCATAACCGCTCCAGTTGAGCTGCTGACCGTTCCACATCGTCCACTCCACGGAGGCCGTCATCGTCTGCCCCGAGCGGAAGGGCTCCACGTTGGTAGCGCCGCCGCGGAGGGAATTATACATTCTCGGTTCCGTCTGCGCGAGGCCGAATATCGTCCACATGTTGCTCAAATCGGCGTTATAGTACCCGTCGTAGGAGGTATATAAAGGCATTTCGTCCTTGCCGTACACCCGCATTTCCGAGACGCTAAAATATTTGGCGCCCGAGCTCGCCACGGGATACATCAGCGATCTGACCCTGATGCCGTTTGCGGTTATCCCGTCGAGAGGCAATACCAGGGTTGCACCTTTCGGGTTGGGGAAGTTCATGATACAGGAATACTGCCCTTCCGAGTTGGGAAGCACGTAATAGTAATGGGGCAGCATATACCAATTTTCGCCGCCGTCCGTCGTGTACTCCACGGAAATGTTGGAGGGGAATACGGACAGGGAGGAGGGGATCTTGAGTTCCAGGGTGTCGAGGGTATAATACTTATCGAAAAGATAGCCGATATAATCGTCCGAAGCCACCGAGTCGGAGACCTTGCTCTCCCAGGCCGTGTCATTGTCGTTGTCCGCAATGAGCTCCGCGCCCGTCGAAGCCGATTTGCTGCCCGAGGAAACGGGTTTAACCGACCTGATCATGTTTCCCGTATAGTCGGGGCCCTTCACCTCGAGGGTCTGGGGCGCCGTCCAGCCGTACAGCGTACCGAGCGCCAGATTGACGCCGCAGGCGCGTATCTGATAGGAGCCCGCCTTTTTATAGGTGTGATATACCTCGCCGAGCACTTTGTGCGCGTCGTCGTAAACGTAAGGGCCGTTGTAGCTCCATGTGCCGTCACCCCAGTCCACCACGTAATAATTATAGTTTTCAAGCGCGGTGTCCATCATCACGTAAGCCGTGAGCTTCGCGCCCGTCACGGCGGACGAGGAAACGGGAATGACGAGGTTGACGTTGCTCCCTATCTTTCTCGGATTGGAGGACTCCTCATATACGATCTCTTTAAGGTCCGAACCGATAAAATCTCCGCCGCCCGAAGGGGAGGAGTCCCCCGACCCCAAATTGCAGCTTTGAAGGGTCACCGCCGCCAAAGAAGCGAACGCCAACGCTATCGCTTTCGCTTTCTTTTTATTAGCCATTTTTTCTTCTCCTCCTTGCAACCGCTATGCACGCGGCGGCCAAAGCTGCCGCGCCGACCGCCGAACCGCCGCCGACAACGGATTTGCAGCCGCCCTCGCTTCCGCTTTCCAAAGAAGCGCCCGCCACGACGATCCTGCACTCCGCTTTGTAGTTTCCGTAATAATCGCGCACGGAGACGACGCATTCGCCCTCTTTCAGCGCGGTCACGGTACCGTTGTTGACGATTGCCACCGACGTGTCCGAACAGCTCCACTTAAAGCCGAGGTTTTCCGCGTCCGCGGGATAGTAGCCCGCCTCGAGGTACAGCTTTTCCCCCACCTTAAGCGTGCCCGTATCGACGTTTAAGGTAACGCCCGCGATCTCGGCTTTCGTCTTTACGATCTGCACCACCGTCTCGGCGACAAAGCCGCCGTCCTCGGTGATGATCTTAATAACCGTCGTGCCCTCCTTCAGCGGGTGAAGATAGCCGTTTGTATCCACCGTCGCCACGTCGGGATTTTCGGCAAGGAATCTCACCGACGGCTCGGCGCAGTTCTCGGGCAGTATCGTATAGCCCAGCCTTACGGGCTCGTCGGCGTAATTCATTTCGATAAGCTCTTCGTCGGCCTCGATCGACTCGACCAGGGCGGTGGCTTCAAAGTCCTGCCTGTTTCCCTCCGCGTCGAGCGGATAAATCACCGCTTCGCCGCCGAAGGCGCCCGCCGTGTTCGCCGTAAAAAGACCTATTCTGCCGTAGTCGATAAGCTCCGCGGGATATTTCGTATCTATCCGCAGAACGCCGTCCACATACACGCGGAAATATTCCTCGCAGACAGCCATTTTCAATTCGTAAAAGTCGTTTTTAGCGCCGAATTTGGAGGAGGTCGTCGCCTGGCTGATGGACAGTCCCTTGACCTCCACGCAGGGATCGGGCATAAAATACACGCCGTTTCCGCTCGCCATGTGCCGAAGCCCCATGTTTCCGTTTCCGAAGATAACGCCCTCGAGTCCGCCCTGTCCGATCCTGACGTCCACGCTCAGCTCGAAATAACGGAGATAGCAGTCCTTAAAAAATACCGAAGCGTAGCTCCCCGTCACGTCGGAGGTGCCCAGGTCGTTCACGCGGGTAAGCGTTCCCGCCGACGTATCGTGCTCCCAGTGCGCGGAGAGCTCCTCCCGCGCGCCCGTGCCGTCCGTGGGAATGTAAACGGGAATCAGCTGCTCGGCAGCTTCCGCGGAGAAAAAGTCCACCGTATAGGGGACGGGCTCCGCGTTATCCTCCGCCCCCGCCGCAACGGCGGCAAAGGGCAGGCACGCCGCCGCGAGCGCCGCGGCAGTCAGGGTCAAAAATAATTTTTTTATCATAGCTCGGTTTTATCTCCCCCGTTTTTTCAGCTTATCCAGCCGTAGGCTCTGAACTGCCTTTCCGCTTCTTTCAAAAGGTCGTTGCCGCCGCTCTTTTTCCAATCCGCGACGAAAGCGTCGTACATTTTCTGAGCCTCCGCGGCGGTCTTATTAACGTTGTTGACGTATTTGTACTCGAACTCCTGCATTTTCTTGGTAAGCGTGGAAATGACGGAGGAATCCAGCTTGAGCACGGAACCGTACTGGAGGCGGCGTTTATAGCCCGCCGTGGTGGAGTTGTGCTCGATAACCTTATTGACGATAGAGGTCACCCGGGGGGAGGTGGTACCCTGCACCACGCCGTCGTCGGTGGAGCGGAAGAACATCCCCCAATCCCAGGCGCCGGGATTTACCGATCGGTAGGCGCGCTCCTTGCCCGCCTCGTCGCCCGTGTAAATGTAAACCTGCGGGGAGTTGTTAATCGTCTGAAACTGCAGATCCTTTTCGATTCCCACGCCCCAGCGGAGCGCGTCGTAAGCTTCCGAGCGGTTGTAGGTCACGCCGCCGTCCTCCCCCACCGTCTTGGTCATCGCGAGGTCATCGAGGAATTTAACGATCTTTTCCATCTTCTCGCCGTCGTTTGCCGCCTTCACGGAGACGGTGATGATGGTGCCGAGGAAGCCGTCCGAGGCCTGATACCCGCCGTAAACGCTGTCCTTGTCCTTGGGCACGGGATAGGTTTTCCACCAATCCTCCGTATCTACGATCTCTCCCGTCGCGGGATCGATTATCTCGTTTCTCGTATGATACGCCTGCGTGGTTTCGCTGATTTCACCCGTGTACCACTCTATGCCTATTTTGCCCGCCGTGGAGGTCTTTTGGGAGGCGTTCTGGTAGTACCAATTCGGCTCGATGAGCTTTTCGCTGATGAGGGCGGAAATGAAATCGAGCATCTTCTTTTCCGTACCGTCCGTAACGCCGAAATCCACCGTCCCGTTCTCGTCGAAATAAATGCCCCAGGGCAGCTGGCAAACGGCGCCGTACATCAGGGGAATCCAGGTTCCCAAAACGCCGAAATCCTTCTGCTCGCCCGCCGTAGAGAATCCGAAACAGCTCAGCTTGCTCTGGTCGGCGTTTTTCTGTATTTTAATAAACCGCGCGAAGTTGAGAAGGTCCTCGGGCGTATCGGGCTGCCATTCGCCGCCGTTTGTGGCGGTAGCGCCCGCGGGATAATATACCTGGCCGTCGAGGACGTAATCGGTTGTGGTGGCGCGGTATTCGTCCGCCCAGTCCTCACGGATCTTGAGCGACCACGTGGGCGGATCGGGCAGCGTCCAAAGCGCCGTCAGCTTTTCCTCCTCGGTGAGCATGAGCCTGGCGATGGAGGGTTCCCCCGGCCTGTCGGCGTCCTCGGTGTTGACGATTTTGGAAAAGTTGGGCATTTTTTCGAGGTAGGGCGTCCAGTCGGACATGAGCACGCCCTGGTTGAAAATGGTGCGGAAGGAATCCACGTCGCTGAAAGCGACGATGTCGGGCATATCCTCCGTGTTGGAGAAAAGGAGCTGCGCCGTCGTGCCGAAGTCGGAAGCGGCGATCAGGGTGGCATTGAGCCCGTATTTGTCCTTGATGTACTGCTTATAGGGATCGTCCGCGGTCGTGGGAGTGCCGACCGCCGCGGTGGTAAGTATGGTGACATTATCCGAAGTTTCCACTCCGCCGATAATATTCGGCTTTCTGTCGCCGCAGGCGGCGAAGGAAAGGGACAGCATAACCGCCAGCGCCGCGCACAGCCCTCGTTTCAATGATTTCATAATATATCCTCCAAACTTTTAGATTTTTTATTGCTCAGCCCTTTACCGCCCCCAGATACACGCCGTCCTTAAAGAACTTCTGGAAGAAGGGATAAATGCAGAGAATGGGCACGAAGCCCGTGATGGTCAGCGCCATGCGCAGCGTTTCCTGCGTCACGCCGCCGCCCGTTATCTCTATCACCGACGAGTCGATGTTGGAGAGGTTGTTGAAATTTATCATGATGTAATACTGCAGCGTCCAAAGGGAAGAATGCGCCTGGTCGATATAAATCATAACGTCAAACCAGTTGTTCCAGTGCCCGACCATGGTGAATAGGCCTATAGACGCCACCACCGGCGTGGACAGCGGCAGTATGATGGACACAAACAGCCTGAACTCCCCTATGCCGTCCATGGTCGCCGCCTCCTGTATCTCCGCGGGGATACCGAGGAAGAACTGCTTAAAGATGAGTATGTTCCATGCGCTTACGATATTGGGAAGAATGAGCGCCCAGAAATTGTTGAGCAGGTTCAGTTCCTTGATGACGAGGTAGTTGGGAATAAGCCCGCCCGAGAAAAAAATCGTGAACAGCAGGAGATAAATGTATTTATCCTTGCCGGGAAATTTCCCGCGGGAGAGGGCGTAGCCCACCAGCGCGTTGATGACCACCGAGGTCACGGTGCCGACCAGCGTCCTCAGAAAGGACATCCACAGCGCCCTCAGGACATAGCTGCCCACGCCGAATATCTTCTTGTAGGCGACGATCGTGGGCGAGGAGGGAAAAAGCACCAGCAGGCCGTTTTTATCCGTCCATTCCGCTTCGCCGCACAGGGAGAGCCCCACCGCGTACAAAAGCGGGTACAGGCAGACGAGCATAAACAGGCTGGCGATTACTATACATACGATTTCGAAAATTTTATCGTCCTTGCTTCTTATCATTCTGCCGTCTCCTTTACCACGCGCCTATCCCGACGAGCCGTTGCGAAAGCTTGTGCGCGCCGATCACCATGACAAACCCGATCACCGCCTGCACGAAGGATATCGCGCCCGAAAGCCCGTACAGCCGCGGGTTCATTCCCTCCCAATACAGCCAGGTGTCGATGACGAGCGCCTTGTTGTTCTGCACCGCGTTGGTGGAGAAAAGGAGTATCTGCTCCCCGCCCGCGCCTTTCAGGAGGTTGCCCACCGACATAACCACCTGATATACGAGAATGGGAATCAGACCGGGCAGGGTGATGTGCCAAAGCTTTTTCATGGCTCCCGCGCCGTCTATGGACGCCGCCTCGTAGAGGGCTTTGTCTATCCCCATAAGGCTCGCCATAAATAAAATCGATCCCCAGCCCGCCTCCTTCCATATGGAGGACAATATCATATTTGTATAAAAAAGCTCGGGCTTAGAGAGGAAGTCTATCGGTTCCCCGCCGAATACGCCGACGATGATATTGTTGACCACGCCGTTGGGGGTTAAAAAGGCCGAAATAATGGCATAGATGACGACCCAGCTAAAAAAGTGCGGAATATACACGATCGTCTGCACGACGGAGCGGTATTTCTTCGAGGTGATGTGGTAAAACACCAGCGCGAAAAGCACCGCGGGAATGATGCCCGCGAGCAGGCGCAGAAAGCTGAGGTAAACCGTCTGCCATATGACCATCTGCATACGCGCGTCGGAAAAGATGAACTTAAAATTTGAAAGCCCCGTCCATTCGCTCCCCCACACGCCGCTGCCCAGATAATACTCCTTAAAAGCGAGAATGGTCTGGAGTATGCTCGGATACACGTTGAACACAAGTATGAGGAGGGTGGGTACGATGAGAATGACGTAAAAGGGAAAAAAACGCTTGACGGCAGGTATCTGCCCCAATTTACAGCCGTAGGCGACGCCGCCCGCAAAAACGAACAAACACGCCGTCAGAAGAAAGAGCGGGCGTATTTCGTAGAGCTTGTAAAAGGGCAGCTTCTCCCCCGACGCGCTCGTCGCGGCCATAAACTTACCGACCAGGCAAAGTATGTAAAAAAGGAGAAGCAGACCGCCGAACGCCATCTGCGCGATCCCGACCGCCGCCGCGTCCTTTTTCCCGGCAAATCCGCTTATCGCCGTCCACACCGCGAAAACGACGGCGGCAAGGACGATCAGAAGCCCCGCGCCTATGGCGTACCAGGGAATGGAAACGTACAGAACCTTGCCGTAGTTGACAAACCCGACCTCGCCGCCGTAGAACAGGCTGGTAAGCACGTCTATGCCCGTCATGGGAATGGTCACGGTCGAATCGGAATAGGTGAGATAACTGCCGGAAAGAAAGAGCACGGCGACGGCCGCCATGATGACAAGCTGTAAAATCGTCTTAATGACGAGGGCCGTCTCCTCTTCCCTTTTGCTCTTTTCCGTCCGAAGCTTTTTCGTAGAATTTTCAGCGGTCATTCCCTGTTTAAGCCTCCTTGCGATTGTTTGTATTGAATGGGGGTCATTCCCACGATTTCCTTAAACTTCATGTAAAAATATTTGATATCGTTAAAGCCCACCAGCTCGGCCACCATCGCCACCGAGTGATCGGTGTTGATCAGGTACTTACAGCTCTGCTCTATCCGGTATTTGATGAGATATTCCTTGATGGAGGTATCCCGTTCCTTCCTGAACAGACGCTGAATATACGCCTTGCACACGCCGCAGGCGGAGGCCACGTCGTCCACGCTGATCGGGCTGTCGTAACGGGTCTGTATAAACCTTATCGCCGTATCTATATAGTCGGTGTTCTGCTTCTGCGTGCTTACGTCCCGCTCCGCCTTTCTCCGCTTGACGGACGTGAGGCGGAAGATCTCGCTTAAAAGTATCTGCGTCAGCGCGCGGGTCATATCCCCGTAGAGCCATTTCTTTTCCGCATATTCCGCGCGTATCTGCCGCACAAGCGCCTCCCCGTTGGGGATTTCGCCCAGCTGATAGACGTGCTCAGGCTTTAAAAGATAGTAGTTGAAGCGATAAAATTCATACGGAAAAATGATGTTGAGAATGGTAAATTCGTCCGCATTCCCCAAGGGAATGATCGAATGGGTCACGCTCTTGTCCGCGATCACAAACAGATTGCCCTTTTCTATTTTCACATGCCTGTCGCCGATGACATGTTCCCCGCGGCCTCCGGTGACGCAAACCGTCTCCACGAAATCATGGGAGTGCGGAACGATCGAACCGACGCCCCCGCTCTCCACCACCGCGACATTCATTTTTGAGTCGAACATCTTCAGACTGAACGACATACTTTAACCTTTACCCTTTCAAAGCTGTATTTTTTTCCGCTTTCTATCTCTATCGAGCCCTCTTCAAACCCGCTCCCCTTTTCGAAAAACAATTCGCCGTTGCAGCCGTCCGCCTCGACGAGGACTTTTTTCCCGTCATACGAAATCTTTATTTTACCGCCCGCGATCGGGCAGGAGAACTCGAAGGGCGGCAGCACGGAGAGCTTGGGCCTACAGACAAACCCGCCCTCCTTCGGCATAACGCCGACGACGTATGCGGCCAGCAGATACACGGGGGAGGCGCCCCAGGCGTGACAGAGGCTCTTGCCGTATCTCCTGCCGTACATGGCGTACTTTTCCGCCCCCGTCTCCGCGGGGTCGAACGCTTCCCAGAAGGTGGTCGCCCCGCAGACGAGCATGCCGCCCCAGTAGCTTCTCAAAGACTGCATAACCTCCCCGTAGAGGCCGTATTCCGCCATCGTTTTCAGCTCGTAAAACTTCATATACGGCGTAGTAATCGCCTGCACGTCGGGATTTAAGAGGACGTTTCGGAGGATATCCTCCCGCATCTTTTTGTCCGCGAAGCCATAGAGTACGGCAAACAGGTTGGCGTATCTCGTCACCTTGCCCGTCTGCACGCCGTCGATCTCGCCGTGGAGGAACCTGCCCTCCCGCCAAAACCTCTCCACCGTTTTTTTCCAAAGCGCCTCCGAGGCTTCGAAATACGCGCGCCCGTCCTTTCCGCAAACCTTGCAAAGCTCCGCGTACCCCTTGAGCGCCGCGGCGTAGAGCACCTGCTCGAAAGAGGTGATCCCGCGGTTATCCATAGGCGCCCAGTCGATAAACATCCAATCGTCGGCGTGATAATACAAAAATCCGTCTTCATCCGCCCTGCCCGCGAGAAAATTCATGTACTTCTCCGCCCAGGGCAGCATTTCCCCGATAAATTCTTTATCCGCCGTATAACGATAGTAATCGCACAGGGAGAGTATCCAGTAGAGGGTGTAATCCGTGATGTGGTTGATGTGCGCGTTTATCGGGTCCTTGCCCTTGAGCGCCCGCAGAGAGCGTTTCACCACCTCCGTATCGAAATGGGAATAATAATTGACGAGCGCGCTCTGATAAACGTCCCCGCTCCACGTCCAGCGATCCCTTTTCACCCCGTCGAGAATGAATTCCTTTTTGCAAAGCCCGAAGGTGTAGAGGGAAACGTCGAAGATCTCCTGAAGCTTTTTATCTTCGCACTTAAAGGAGCATTTCGGCTCGTCGGGCGCTTCCTCTATCGCAACGAGTTCTTGATACGGCCTTTCCGAAAGGGCGAACAAATATCTGAACGCCTTCGTGCACTCCGTCGCCGCAATCCCCTTTTCGGGAACGACTACGTCCGTCTGCTCGCTGTGCTCCTTGTCGAGCGCCTCTTCCCTCGATTCGCCGTAATAGCAATAAACGGGAGCCTGCGCGCCGTCAAACCGGACGCATGCCGTCATTTCCCTGCCGAAATCGTAAAGTATTCCTCCGCCCTTAACCTCCTTTTTGAGGTACGCCGTCTCTTTGACGGGCAGGCGGTAGGCATTGGGGCTATCGTCGGGGGAGTCGAATATCCAGCTCGCCGCGGGGTAAAATACGTTGTCCTAACAGGTGACCCGAAAGCTCTCTTTGTTCGACTTAAGCTGTTCCCCCTCCACGTAGATACAGGGGAGCGCGGCGACGTTGTTGACGAGTATCTGCATCTCGTACTCGCCCGCGCCGAGATCTACATACCCCTTGAAATCGCGTATATAGCCTATTTTGTCTATGAATATATTAAACGTTCCGTCCGCTTTTATGTATATCCGATCCTCTTTCCCGAGAACGAAATTCGCGTAAAATTTTACGGTCACGAAATGGCTGTCCATGCGCCAGAAAGGAGTGATCTGCACATTTCTCTCGTACCGCCGCGCCATGCACCTGTTGAACAGCGAGATTTCGAAGTCTCCCGGATACCATATCCAAGTAGCTTTATTTTTCATATGTTCAGATTCTTACGCTTACGCCGCCGTTGTCGAGCGATTCGTCCGCCGCATAAACGATCAGGTGACCGTTGATGGAATCCTCGATGACCGTGGAGGAAACGGAACGGGGAAGCCCGAGCTCCATATTCACGAAATCGTTGACGATACGGCTGTCCCCGCCGCTGTGGCCGTCGCCCGCCGTCACATTGGTTATTTCTTCCACGCGCTCGGTATAAAGGCAGTTTGCGGGGTTATAGAGACGTACGACAAATTTGTTGTCCTCCAGAAAGCCCTGAAGCTCGCCCTTTGTGCCGACGACATGTATGTTTCTGCCCGGCCTCGCCACGCCCGAGATCATGCTGTGCGTCGCCACCACGCCGTTCTCAAACTCCACGATCACCGCCTGTCTGTCCACGAGGTCGGCGTCCGTCTTGAAAATACATCTGCCCTGCGGGTTATCCGTCTTTAAGGAATATTCCTTTTCCTCGTAAGTAATCTCCTCGTACTTTTTGTTGAGACAGGTAAAGGCGTACTCGTTGAAATACTCGTTGTCGAGCAGGAGCTTTTTGCAGGAATACGGGCATTCCTTTTCGGCCTTGCAGTCCGCAAGGCATCTCGTACCCGCGCCCTCGGGCGCGTTGGCGGGAATAAAGTAATGCCTGCCGCCGTAGCTGGTCGCCTTGAGGGGCGCCGCGCCGCTGTTGAACCAGCAGAGGAGATCCATGTCGTGGCAGCATTTGGCCAGGAGCATGGAGGAGCCGCACTTCTCCCGATTGTTCCATTTGCCGCGGATATAGGAAGCGCTGGCATGCGCCACGCCCACCATCTCGTTGGTTTCCATGGCGACCAATTCTCCGATTTCGCCGCTGAGAAGCAGCTCTTTTATCTTAAGATAAAAAGGGGTATAACGAAGCACGTGGCAGATCATCAGCCTGCAGTTCTTCTCGTCCGCCGCCTTTTTAAGCAAGGTGAGCTCCTTCTTATTGTTGGTGATGGGTTTTTCAAGCAGCATGTCGTAGCCGAGGTTCAAAAAAGGCAGCGCCGTTTTGATATGCAATTCGTCCATGGTGGTATTGATGACCGCGTCGGCGAATTTTCCGCGCCTTACGCAGTCCTCCACGCACGAAAAAAGCATATCCTCCTCAAGGGCAAATTTTTCCTTTGCCAATTCCCTTCTGAATGGATTGGGATCGACCACCGCGATCACCTTCAGACGGTCGGGATTGTCGAGCGCGTACTTCGTGTACGCCGCGCCTCGGTCGCCGAAGCCTACCACAATTACCTTTACGCTTTCCATAGTATCTTTCTCCATATATTCAAAATTTGATTTTTTCGCATTTGACCAATACTTTTCCGTCTCCGACAGCTTCGGTTTTTCAATCTCTTTTGCTTGATTCGGTCGGGGAATTCCCGGAAAAACGGCGAAACAGCGCGCTTTTTCTTATTTTTGCACATTCCCTTCCGCTTTTTCGGGACAATTTTATTATAGAATAAATTTTTTTATTATACAATGGACAAATACGCAACAGTTTTTGAAAGTTTTTCCCGTTTCACCATGTGTTTTTCGCCCCTTGTTCCGCCTTTATTTTCATAGAAAAAATCCCCGTCCGAAGCTTTTTCGAATAGGGATAAAATAAACTTTTGCCCGCAAAGCAGCCGTATTTATGTTTCAGATATAGTTCAAAAAAGGCGAAGAAACCCGCCCCGCTCTCCGCCTCTTCGGTTTGGGAAATCAAATTTTTGCAGATAGGCCGCTTTGCCGCCGCTTTAACGCGTTTGCATTGCCTGCCGACAATTTTTTTCCGTCAAGGCGCACGATTTGACTTTTTTCCGTTTTATGATATAATTTAATAGTCGGGCGGCGAAATAATTTTCAATACCGCCAATAAAAAAGGCTTTTCCGTCGTTTAATGAGTACGGGAAAGCGAAGGAAACGGAAATGAACAAGCGCGAGATGGATACGCTTATGAAAAAGGTTGCGGAGGGCGACAACGACGCCTTCGCGCAGCTATACGGCGCGGCCGCCAGGGGCGTGCTGGCTTTCGCGTATTCTTATCTGCGCAATTACGCCGACGCGGAGGACGTAACGGAAGAAGTTTTTTTCACCGTCAAGAAAAAAGCGTACCTCTATCGGGCGGGTACCGACGCGAGGGCTTGGCTTTTTCAGATTACAAAAAACCTGTCGCTGGACGAATTACGGAGGCGAAAACGCCGCGCGGAGCCGTTGGACGAACTCGCCGAAGCCAAGGCGGCCGTGCCCCCGAAACTGCCTGAGCTCGACCTGATGACCGAATGTCTCGACGAAACCGAGCGGGAAATCGTACTTTTACATGCGGTTTGGGGCTATAAGCACCGCGAAATCGCGGAAGCGACAGGCCTGCCGCTGGGCACCGTCACCTGGAAATACAACGCGGCGCTCGCAAAATTGCGCGGATATCTGGAGGAGGAAAAATGAAACAATCCGATTTTTTTGAAAAACTCAATCGGGAACTCGAAAACGCCGTCCCCCCCATGTCCGAACGGCTGAAAGACGAACCTATATGCACCCATAAAGACGAGCCCGTTCGCACGCAGGCGGAAGCGGACACCGCCGAGCGCGCAAAAAAAGCCCCCGTCTCCGCAAGAACAACCCCCTCTCCCGCGGGCGGAAACCGAAAAAGGAAGCGCGCGCGCTTGTGGGGGGCGGTCGGCGCGGTGGCGGCGGCGGTCCTCATCGTCTGCTCCGCGGTGCTCGGCGCCCTTTCGACGCGCCCCGTCTCGCCCCAGTACGCCTGTATGTATATCGATATCAACCCTTCCCTCGCGCTTACCTTAGACGAAAATTACCGAGTAAAAAAGGTCGTCAGCCGCAACGCGGACGCGGACACGTTTCTCAACGATGAAGCGTTCGCCGCTTCCCTGGTAGGGGTCTCCGCAGAAGAGGCCGCCCTTTTAGTGGCGGAACGCGCCGCGCAGACGGGATATATCCGCCTGGAGGATACGGGCTCGGAGGACGCTTACAATCAGATGAACGTCACCCTCCTCGCTTCGGCGGCAGCGCCCGCGGAACAGGCGCAGGCGATAGAAACCGACCTGACGGAATATTTCCGTGAAAAGGGTCTTTACGTCTATGTCAAAGCAGAGGCGCAAGCGGACGCGGAAACGGAGGCTTTGGTCAAGGAGTACGAAGCCCGCCCCGCAGCCTGGTACAGCCTCGCCGCCGCGGAAGCCGATTTCGAGGAGCTGAAAACGCTTGCGGAAAACGCCGTTTACGACTATGCCGCGTACCTTCTGACCGACGCCCTCGCAAAATACGATCTTCTGGGCGCAATCGGGGACCTCAACGCACAAATCGAGACCGACCCCGACAATAAAGGCGGCGCCCTTTTCGGCAATTATTGGACGGTGGACGAAAACCTCAACGGCAACGTGCGCGCGCTCTGCGACAAAATGAAGCCCCTGCTCGAAAAATTGTATCTCCTCTACGGAATCGACTGTCGGGAACGGGGCGGACTGCAGGGCGCGGTCTCCTATCAGAAATATATTGCCGTTTCGGCCTATCGCGCGACGATTTCCGACGACGCCCTCGAAGCCCTGCGCGCGCTGGATAAAGCGGGGATAAACGACTCGACTTTCGGCGGAATCGAAAATCTCCCCCTGCGGATCGAATATTACAAACTCATCTCCAACAAACTTTTCAGCGACGTTGCGGCAAATATTTTGGACGGCCTCTCGACGACGGCCGAAAAACTGACGGAGGACATCTCCGCCTTAATCGACAGCCGGGCGAAGGAGCTGTACGAAAAGTATTCCGCTCTGTTTGCGCTTCCCCGTCCCACCGTAACCGAAAGCGACTACGCCGAATTTCTCGAAAGGATCGGCAAAGCATGACCCGTAAAAAAAATCGAAAAAATTTTTCTTTTCCGCCAATAAAACGCGTTTCCCGTTCGTTTAATCGTTGAATTCGGAAATCGGAATCCCGACGACCGACGAAACAAAACAGAAAAGAGGTAAAATTTATGAAAAACAAGCTTTCGAAAATTTTAGCGGCAAGCCTTTCGGGCGCGATGGTCGTATCCCTGGCCGCAGCCTGCGGAAACGGCGGCAAGGACGAGGGAAAAGCGGTTTCCTACGTGGGGATCGACGTCAATCCTTCCGTCTCGCTGGTGCTGGACAAAAACGATAAAGTCCTCTCCGTCCTTGCGGACAACGAGGACGCGCAGGTGCTTCTCTACGGGGAAAACCTCGTCGGCATGAGCGCGGACGAAGCCGCGAAAAAAATCGCGGCGCTTTCCGTAGAGCTCGGGTATCTGAACGAGAACAACCGCGGCGTAAACATCACGGTGGAGGGGAAGGCGGACGCGGAAAAGCTTTCCAGCGCCGTCGAGGGCTCCTTCGAAGCCGCCGCCGAGGGGCTGGATCTCCGCTTCACGTCCGAAGGCACTTTCTCCCTCAACCGCGAGCTCAACGCCGTCAAGGCCGAATACAGCTCCGATGCGGCGATCCAAGGCCTGACCGTAGGCAAATTCAAGCTCATCGTAGAGGCGCAAAGAGTAGAAGGTACGCTGACGTTTACGGCGGCCGCGGACATGGACGTGTCCGAACTGTTAAACCTGATTTCCCAAAAGGCGGAAACGATAGAGCCGTATGCCACCGCCGCCTACACCGCGGCGAAAAATATCGCTTACCGCGCGTACTATAACACGAAATCCGCGGTGTTAGACAGCCTTTGGGCCGCGCCCTATACCAAAGACGCCCTTGCGTCTCTGGTTCCCGGATACGAGAGAAAATACGACGTAAATTACGGCGCCGTTTACGGGGTTTACACAAACTCCGCCCGCGCGCTGAACACGGCGCTGGACGTTGCGGAAAAAGCGGCCGATATAGCGGAAAAGACGCAGGTCTCCGACGATACGCTTAGCGCGATCGCCTCCGCAATGGGCATGTCCGATACGGAAAAGGCGGCGTTTATCGCAGAGATTACGGAAAACGGCAAGACTGTCGCCGCACTCGACAAATATTTCGACGCCTATTTCAAAAATTTAACGGCGGACGAACTTGCCGCCGCAAAGCAGAAGATGAACGAAGTAATGGAAAAAGTACAGGCCGAGGCCGAAAAAATAGACGCGGCAATCGCGGAGGAATATAAGGCGGCGCTCGATAAGTTTCTCACGGATTCCGCGGCGGCGATTTCGGCGCTGATTCCCGAACAGATCAAGGAGACGGTGGGCGCTTATCTCGACGAACTCAACACCCTGCTTTCGGAAATCAAGTCCGCAGCCGAGGGCAAGGAGCCGAAGGCGGCCGCCTATTCGGCGCTGAAAGTGCTTGAAACGCGCGCGGAAAAAATCCTCGGGACAATGCGGACCGACCTCACGGAGGAAGATCTCAAAGCCGTCGAGGAGGCAATCGCAAAGGTCGATGAAACCCTCACGGCCGCGGAAAAGAAATTTACCGAAGCCTTGGAAAAGGCCGAACAGGAAGCAAAGGATTACCTCGCTTCGTTAAAGGCCTCCAGGACGCAGCCCGCCGCCTGAACGGCCCTATTCTTAAAAAAATGCCGTACGGAGAACTCCGTACGGCTCTTTTTTCACGTGAAACGCAGTAAAACCGCGTTTTCTGTCGAAAACTCATTTCAGGATCTCGAGCAGTTCGGAAAGCGCGGCGATCTCGTAATCGGGGCGCACGGAGGTGGGATTTTCGCGGCGGTCGGCGTTCAGCCAGCAGCTGTCTATCCCCGCGCCCTCCGCGCCCGCGATGTCCGATTGCAGGGAATCCCCGATCATGAGACATTCGGCAGGCGTCGCCCTGAGATTGTGCAACACGCGGAAGAAAAAGGCGGAAAGCGGTTTAATCACCCCCACATCCTCGGAAATATACAGCCGATAAATATACTTTTCCAAAGCGCGCAGCCTGCCCGTCTGAATGCTGTGCAGGCCGTTCGTGGCCACACAGATCTTATATTCTCCCCCGTGCGTTTCGGAAAGCACGGTCAGCACCTTTTCCGCGTCCTTCACCTGCGCGCCGCCGTCCTCGAGATATTTCAGAAATTTTTCCTCCGCCTCGCGGGGCGCGGGCGCGTTTTTCGGCGGAAACTCGCGAAAAATGCGCGCAAAAAGCAATTCGAGGTGGCTTTTATAGAGGTCGTGATAGGTGCGCTGAATGGTTTCGTCGTTCACATTGGACAGCCCCGCGTCCTCCCAGGTCTTTTCCGACCACCAGCGGCACCGATCCAGCATGGCCCCGCTCGTCGGCACGCCGCATTCGGCAAAAATGCGCTTAAACGCCTCCCGTTCGTCCGCCGCGAAATCGATCAGCGTATGATCCGCGTCGAATATGAGATACTTATACCTTTTCATGTCTCCCTCCTTTTCGGCCGTTTGGGCCGCGGCGCAGCGCGCGGGCCGTCCCGCCCGTCACCAATCCTGCCGCTTCATGGATTTATCCTTCACATCATCATAATATTCAAAATATCTCTTTTTGAATTCCTCTTTCGTCAAAGGCAGGGACTGTCCGTCGTTTTTCATCCGTTCGATCAGCTCCTGCAATTCCTCGGGAGAGAAGTCCGCAATCTCCACCTCCCCGTCGTAGCCTTCCAAAAATTTCAAAAGGTCAAGCTTCGACATCTCTATTCGCCCTCCTTGAAATATTCCACGTCCGCGGGAATAAACCCGTAATCGTACATTTTCGGCAGGAGGACGTTTCCCAGCGCCTTATGCGCGGCCTTAAGCCCGTTCAGCAAAGCCCTGCCCCCTTCATCCGCCGCCGACCGAAGCTGCGGATAACCCGCGTCCCAGATCTCCGCCATGCCGCCGCGATAACAGTATGCGTAAAAATCCCGCGCGGCTTGCATCACTTTTTCGGCTTCCTGCGACAAGGCGCGCCCTTTCAGCCATCTGTAAAAAAACGCTTCCTCCTCGTCGCCGCCCGAAAGCGCGCCGCCGCTCCACGTTTCCGCCTCCGCCTTGGAAAAGGGAAACAACCGGTTCCGCACGCGGTAGGTTTCGCCCTTATAAACCACCTCTTTCAGCGAGCAGGCATTGTTTGAATCGGAAAATACGCTCCAAACGACGCAATCGGACAAAAATTCCTCGTCCGGTTCGCGGACGGGCGCATAAAACTGATCGCGGTTATTCGACCAGGACGCCTTGGGCAGCTTGCGCACGGCGTGCACCGCCATGGATTTTTCGAAGTTTTCCGCGGTTACCGAGTAGGAGCCCGCGCTGGCCTGGGGGCCGGAAAACAGCGCCGTCTGATTTTGATGCTGAAAATCGTTGCCGCAGCACATGAGCGAACAGAGAAAGCCCTCCGCGACGCGGTCGCGTACGTCCACGTTCCTTTCGCATACGCGCGTCGCCCCCGTAAAGGGCGGAAACACCCGTTTCGTGGGCGGGCGCTTCACCCAGGCGCTCAACAGCCTGCTGCCGCCGTCCGTGCGCAACCGCTTGACGCCCACTTTTTTCGCTTCGCGGTCGAATACGTCGAAAACGAGCGACTGGCTTTCCAGCGACCGCTCCTTTTCCAGGCTCCACACCGCAAACGCGACGGGGAATTTCCCCTTGCTGCCCTCGAAGTTTTCCGAGGAAAAAAGGAAGCCCCGCTCGGCCGTATAGCGGAAAAATCCCTCGCGCAGTTTTCTGTCGTTGGGCGCGTTCAGATATTTGAGCGTGGAAAACAGCCCGAGATATCCCTTTTTTCCCTCAAATTCCCGCGAGATACGAAACAAGAACTGCGAAAACAGCTCCCTGCCCGTTTCCCCGTACCCGTTTTTCAGCATTACCCGACGTATTGCGGTGTCGGAAACGCCGTTTTTGGAGACTTTTCCCGCGGAAAACGCGGAAAGATTGCTGGTGGCAAAGGGCGGATTGATAAAAATCAGCCATTTAAGCTTGGGGTTATGCAGATCCTTCCGCAATTTCTCGGGCATTTTCCGCCGTTGTCCGTCCCCCTCGCCGAACAGCTCTTCGACGTCGTCGTTGAGGTAGTCGTACTGAAACACCTCCGCCGCGGAAAAAATACGGCGGCAGTAATTGGCATCGTCCTCCGACAGCGTGGAAATATAAGTGTAAGGAAGGGCGGCCTGCGGCAGGGTAAATTCGAGGTTGCCGCTTCCCGCCGCCATGTCCCAGATGCGGTAGGCGCCGCTCTCGAGACGGTTTTTTCCGATCGTCTTGACGAGATATTCGTACGCCTTGGCCGCAAACGGAACGGGCGTGTAAAATTCCCCCTCGAACCGCCGCGCGAAATCCTCGCTGAGGCGGTCGATCTTTCGGCGGATCGCAAAGATCGTCCGCTCGTCCTTTACGCGCTCATATACGCTCCAGAAATAGTTATACTCATACACAGGCAGGCTCTTGGTCACCTTTTCGCCGCCGAAGGAAAATTCTACGCGGCCCCCGCGGTCGAGCTTTCTGCCCGTCTCGATGTCGGAAAGGAAATATTCCGCCAGTTTCCTCACCTCGCCGTTTTCGCTCAACGCTTCGGTAAACAGGGAAGCCCAATATTCGTAAACCTTCAAAAAATTATTTTCGTCTATCGTCTTTTTTTCGCGGCGGAACAGGGACAGCTGAACGGCGCAGGCGCGGGTATGCGCCGCCAAAAACGCCGCTTCCCCGCCCTCGTCTTTCAAATCGTAAACGCGCACCCGCGCGAGCGCCGCGCTTTCGCTCAAATCCCCGATCAATCTAGGACAAGGCGAAAGGGGTGTGCGGTCCCAGTCGTATTTTTCTTCCCTTCGGCGGGCGTAAAACCGCGCGAAGGGCCGCGTGGGAGCGATAAAGGCCTCCCCGCGGCACACGCAGCACACGTACGGCGGCAGCGGACAGGCGGCCCCGCCGTATTTCAGCTCCCTCAAGACGTACAATGCCTGCGCCAGCGGCGACGCAATCCCTTTCGGCGGCAGAAAACGCCGCTCCTTGCGGAATATGTAAAGAACCTGTTCGGTGCTGTCAAATTTTTGTTTCAAGGGAAAAACCAACCCCGTTTCCTCGAAAAACGACGCGCGCACCTCTTCCCTCGTCGTACAATTTTTCAGTTTTTCGTAGATGCCCATAATCCTTCCTCTGCTTTCAAAGCGCCGTCTCTATCCGTTCTCCGTGGACGGGAACCGTGACGCAGGTAAAGCCGATCTCCTTAAGCGCCGCGGCGATCTTTTCCCGATTTCTCAAAATACTCGGGGTACTGTGCGCGTCGGACGCATAGGAAACCTTCCGCCCGCCCAATCGGTAATATCTTTTCAGGATATCTCTGTCGGGCAAAAACTCGCTCGCGCCTCCCCTGCCCGCCCCGTTTACCTCCAAAATCTTGTCTTTTTCGATGATTCGCAGCAAAATTCCGTCGATTTCAGAACGATATTCCTCATAGCGCGCCCGCTTGTCCCCATACGGCGCATAGCGCGTACAAAAGCCCAGATGCCCCACGATATCGAAAGAATAAGGCGCCTCCAAGCTCTTTTTTACGAGGGAGAAATATTCCCGATAGACCTCCTCTTTCGGGCGCAGTCCGCCGTTTTTATCCAAATAGGCTTCCTCCGTCGAATAGTCGGCGCGCCCGTCGGTATGGACGCTGTTGACGACGAAATCGGGCGAGTACTTATCGATAACCTCCGCATAGAGCGCAAACGCCGCAGGATTGTCCGTATAGCCGAATTCTCCGCCGACCAGCACCTCCATTTGTCCCGCATACGCCGCCTTCAGCGCCCGCGCGCGAGAAAAATAGAGCTCGGGATCGGTATAAGAGGCCGACGCGCCGCCGTAAAACGGAATATTATTTACCTTATAGTCGTAATCGAAATGTTCCGAAATCCCGTAATACGCGACGCCCCTTTCGCGGGCCGCCGCCAGCATCTCCTCGATTGCGTCCTGTCCGTCGGGAGAAAACCGCGTATGGTTATGTACGTCCGTCAGCAATTTTTCCATACCTTTATTATACCATAACCGCGCAAAAACGGCAAGTAACGGATACGCCTTTTGCACATCTTTCGCCACAGGCTTCAAATCGGCGCATAAAAGTATTATAAAAAATATTCCTTTTATGCCTTTTTTTAGAAAAAAACGGCATAAAAGCCTCTTTTTTTCTTGTTTATTCCATTAATTGTAAAATTTGTGACTTGCAATTTGCATGAAAAATCGTTAAAATCAATATATTATCATTTAACTTTAGGAGGTTTTCATGAAAAAATTATCGAAAGCAGCCGCGATCGCCTTTGTGCTTTCCCTTGCTTTCCTTTTGCCCGTCGGCTGTAAAACAAATCCAACGGGGGAGACTTCCTCTGAGGAAAATTCTTCCTCCGAGAGCGTCCCCGACGTTGATTCGTCCGTACAGACTCCCGACGAAACGCCAACGCTTCCGGACGACACGCCCGAGCCGCCCGACGACACGCCGCAGCCCGAGCCCGAACCCGAGCCGCCCGCGAAAAGCTATGCCTCTTACATAAAATGCACGCGCGACGGGGTAAATATACGCGCGGGCGCGGGAACGGAATTTCCCGTACTCGGATCGGCGGAAAAGGACACTGCTTACGTGGTGGCCGGCAAGACGGGCAACTGGTACAAGACCTATTATAAAAACCAGACGGCGTATATCAGCGCCTCTTACGTCACCGTCTTCGAAATCGAAAAAAGCGACGATACGAGGGTGGAAAACGTGCTTTGGGAAGCCTATAAAACGATCGGCGTACCCTACGTCTATGGCGCGGTGCGCCTGCATGACGGATACGGCAATTTTCTGAAGGGCTTCACCACGTCGAAATACGACTGCTCTTCGCTTGTCCAATACGTCTTTTATCAGGCGGCGGGCGTGGTTCTCCAGACGACGACCCGTTCGCAGGTGGTACAGGGCGCCTATGTCCCCCGCGACCAGCTCAGCCGCGGCGACTGCATCTATTTCACCAACTCCACCCGCAAGGACTATACGGGGATCGAGCGAGTCGGACATGTGGCGATCTATCTCGGAGATAATTATATTCTCCATACGGCCTCCGACTACGCGCGGATCGAACAGATAAGTTCTCTGCGCTGGAGCTATTATATCGAAACGCGCGACTTTCTTTAATCCATCGGATTAAACGGCCCGCCCGCCGAAATACTTTCGGCGGGCGGATTTTCGCT
>ERZ1108162.69-NODE-69-length-40142-cov-537.934567_pt1 | contig 40142 bp, 32 predicted proteins | sample MGYA00403698_ERZ1108162 | MGnify/ENA primary metagenome ERZ1108162 (study PRJEB35170, sample SAMEA104062405) | human gut metagenome | biome: human gut; feature: human-associated habitat; material: faeces | place: Denmark | collected 2012-04-30 ... | reverse complement strand
TCTCATCCGACGAGCTCCACGTCAAAGTTTTATCCGTAGCGTTTTCGGGAGATACGGTCGCCACAAGAGTCTCTTTGCTGCCTTCCGACAGAGACAATTCCGCTTTGTTCAGAGCAACCCCCGTAACTTTTTCATAACGAACCCAACCGTCATTGTTTTCATAAAGCGTTTCTGTAACAGAATCATCCGCTCCCAATTTTTTGAGACTGACATCGCTTATAGAATAATCATGCGTGCCGACGGCATTGACAAAAGCTAAAGCGGGATAACATGCTTTCCCCGTGAAATCCCCAAGATCCTTCGAATAATAATCGGGAGTCTGATCCGCTCTGGCCGGATGGTCAAACTGCTCCCACGGCTGTCCTGCCGGATTGGCATCGGCCATGACCCCGATATTTTCTTTCACATAGCAGACCATCATCCATTCGCTGTCATTTTCATTCTGCATGTAATACGTCATCGAACCGTCCGCACGAAAAATGGCACGGAAACGGATCGGAGTACTCCACGACCAATCTCCGCCGATCGTGCAGCCGGTCAGAGTTTGCCAGCCTGCATCTGGCGTTGCTCCGACTGTGCTGTTTTGGTTGACAAAGGCTTCTTTTTGACTATTGGTCGCGATAGCCACGCCCCATTGATGTCCCGTAAAAAGCGTGGGAAGTGTTTCACTCCACATAAAAGACGTCGATGCCCCGATACCTGATTTTGCAAAAACCTCTACGCCGACAAACGGATCTCCGAGCGAAGTATCGGCATACAAAGATGCCTCGTTGAATGAAGGCATAATGCGCAGACCGTTGGCCGAACTCACCGTAAAGCCGATCTCCACACCTTCGCCCTCTTTCAAAGTAACCGATTCATTCAGGCGCAAAACATTCCAGGATGTGCTTGACGACATGTCAAAGTCCGGCGTATCTGCCCAGACAAACATTCCTGTTGAAAGCATGACGGCAAAAAACATAGCCAATGCACACACAATACCTACACGTTTTTTTGTTTTCATTTTTTCTCCCCCTGTTTTATTTGATTTTTTTCATAATTATTTCACATTTACGGGAATTACAAACACACCTTCCCCCGGATCGAGTGTAAGGTCAAGTGTCCCTTTATTCAGTTCGACAACGCTCTGTTCCCCCTTTCTGTAAACCACGGCTTGCGTTGCGTTATTGAATGTTACGGAAACCTCACTGCTGAGGCGCAACCCCGGAATGGCATAATTAGTCATAATAAAGCCGTCGTACCCGTCCTTATCCTCAAAAGCCGCCACGACAAGATCCTGCTCCGACTGTACCGATTTGATTCTGTCATGTTTTTCCAACGGAGTCTGCAGCATATTGAACGCGGAATTGTATTCGCGCTCATTTTCGGATCCGATATAAGTCATAACGCCTTGCCAACCATCCACAAAATTCATATATACGTGGTCGAACGCCAAGATCTCATTGTTGATCTTTTTTGCTGCATCATAAATATCAGTACGATTTCCGTAATAATCGATCAAACAGCGCAGTTCCTCGTTAGGACCAAACTCGGCAGGAGTAAAGTAACAATAATACTCCATCACGGTAGCACCGTAACTCATCGAAATATAGATCTGCTGACTGAGATCGTAATAATCGGGGATCTTGGAGGAAGGCCATGCTTTCGTTCCCTGCAAATATTCCCAATGATCCAAACCGTATTTAATGCAGGCGTTCTGCACCGTTTCAAGATTCATCAGCCATGTCTGGTTTGTCTCGTAGATGAGCCCGTCATAATCGTAAGGATAATGATCTACCGAAATAAAGCGGTTTCCGACTTTCTGGCAGTACTCTTCAATGTATTGCTCATAAGTCATGTCCCCCACACCGTAGGTAGGAAGCAAGTTGATGTAGAAACATTTATCCTTAAATGCTTCGATCTGATCAAACACCCTGTATGCGCGAGCCAGAGAATTAAACTGTTTGGCGCTCGGTTCGTCCTTTACAACGATACCGTAGCATGCATCGTGAGAGAGAATATCTCCCAAAACCGCTTCCATCCGTTCCGGAGTGGAATTGCCCAAATTGACGACATCCTGATACTGCGTGATATATTTGACACCCGTCTGCGCAGCATATTCAAGCGATTTCATTACGTTTTCTGAAGCAAGCTTCTGCTCACCGTGAGCAATGATGATATCAATACCGCACTCTTTCATCTCCTGATACCGCTCGAGCGTTATGTAGCTGGGACTATTGGGAACATCGCTGCCGTCGTATTTATAATAATTTTCAGGCGGCGGTTCCATCAGTCCGGCAAAATGCACAGCCAATTCGTCTTTGTCCGCCTCGTAATCAGGCAAACTCTCCGAAGCGGAGCAACCCGCCCCGCAAAGAGCCGACGCGCTGAGCAGTAATGCCAAAGCCAAACATTTCAAACGCTTCATCCATTTTTCCTCCTTTTTCTATCATTTTTCGGGTTCTCAAAGTACCCGCGCCGTTCACTGCTTTATTACTTTTGAGGAATAATAAATATCCCTTCGCCCGGGCCGAGAGTCAGTTTCAGTTCACCGTCTTCCAAAGCAATCACTTGTTTCTGTCCGCCGATGTAACAGACGGCACTCGAAGTATCTTTCAATTTGAGACTAACGGAATTATCCAAACCGTATCCCGGAACCGTAAAATTCGTTAACATGTAAGCATCGTTACCGTCGCGGTCGTTGAACACTCCCAGAAGCGCATTGTCCGCCGCCTTGACCGACTCGATCCCTTTATAACTTTGCAAAGGCGTTTCGAGCATATCGAATGCTGCACATTGTCCGATGGGCATTACCCCCTTCCAGCCGGAAACATAATCGACAAAGACATCTCCAAACGCATGGATCTCATCATTCACCCGTTTGGCTGCATCGTAAATAGCTGTCCTGTTTCCGTTTTTATCGATCAAACACGGACGCTCTACTTCACGCGGCGTAAAATAGCAGTAATACTGAAATGTCTGCGCACCGTAAGCCATGGAAGTATATACCTGCATACGGATATCGTTGTAGTCGGGTTCTTTGGAAAAACCGTGTACTTTTTGCCCCTGTACACACTGCCAGTGTTCCCTGCCGTACTTTATCGCAAGATTTTCCACAATCTCCAAATTGCGCAGCCAAGGTTCATACAGAGTATAAACAGGCAAAACTCCGGATGTATCCTCATAAAAAGGGTAAATATCTACGGAAATAAAATCATTTTTGACCTGCTGACAATAATACTCAATGTATGCCTCATAAGAGGGCGCACTGTACAGCTCTTCATACGTTGTAGCATTGTACATAGGAAAATCTTCTTCTACAATATACGGCAAAAGGTTGATGAGCAATTTTTTGTCTGTCGCAAGGCGATATTTTTCCCAAAGCTTCGCAATCGTTGCGTAGCGGGATGCCTGCGGTTCGTCTACGGCAAAAGCCCCGAAGCACCCTTCTTGTTCGAGCGTACTTCCGATTGCTTCCTGAATACGTTCGGGCGTGGAATTGGCAAACACAAGGATATCCGCATTGACCACATACTGTATTCCCGCCTCTTTTGCGCATTCGAGCGCCTGCAGAACATCCGCAGATTTAAAACCTGTTTCTGCATGTCCGACTATAAAATCAAACCCCGCATTTTTGAGTTCCTGATACCGTTCCACAGTGATATAGCTCTCGTTATCCCCATAATAATTGGCAGGAACAGGCGCAACGAATCCTCCGATACGAATATTTTCCGCACTCGTCCAAAACGCAGGCTGCGACGTTGCGCCTTTGGAATCGTCTTTTTGACTACCGCCGCAACCAACCGCTCCAAACAAGAATACCGTCGATAATATCATAGCCAATAATTTCCTCAATTTTCTCATTTCTCCCTTTTTACTTCTTTTGCACGATGAAGAATACGCCTTCACCGGCTCCCAAAGTAATATCGATTTCTCCGCCCGTTGCCGGCATTTTCTTCCCGGCTCGGATACAGGTAACCGATTTCGCATCCGCAAACTTGATTTTCACATTGTCCCTGAAACGATACCCCGGTACGGTATAATTGACGACCATATACGCCGTCGATCCACTGTCCCCTTCAAAAACGCCTATGATCGTATCCTGTTCCGCTTGCACGTCGCTAATACCCGGATATTCCCGGAGCGGCGTTTCAAGCATATCGAAGGCTTTATTCCCGCCCTCCGTATTTTTGCTCCCTACAACAGGCATGACTCCTTTCCAGCCGGATGCAAAACTCATATAATCCGGTCCAAGACTGTGCAGTTCTTTGTTCAGCCGCTGCGCTTCGTAAAAACGATGTGTACGATTGCCGTAATAATCAAGCATACAGGACCATCTCTTTTTCTTGATCATAAGCGGTATGTTGGGAGTACAATAACAATAGTACTGCAATACGGTCGCTCCGTAACAGAGAGAAACATATACCTGGAAGCGCATATCAAAATAATCGGGAGATTTCGATATACCGTATGCCATACAGCCCTGAATAAACTGCCAATGCTCCATCTTCTTTCGGATGCAAAGGTTTTCGATTTCTTCAAGATTGCGCAAAAAACAATCGGAAACATAGTATCCGTGAGGCTTTTTACGGAGAGGATATATATCCATGGACACCATATTGTTGTGCAAATATTGATCAAACAACGCCAAATGCTCGGCATAAGTCTGCGTCCCGAGCAGCTCCTCCCCCGCATCAAAAGGGAAAAGATTTACATAAAAATATTTATCCGTGATCTGCCTGTAAAGATCAGCCACCTTTCCCATTGTCGGGAACTTGTCGGCATTCGGTTCGTCATAAATAAGCACCCCCATACATGCCTCGTGTCCGATCGTATCACCGAGCGCCTTTTTAAGATCTTCAACGGATAAATCAGCAAAGTGAATCATATCTTCCCAGCGGACGATATATTTTAAACCGGTCTGTGCCGCACACGCAAGTGCCTTTTTTACGTCCGGCGAATCGGGCCCCTTTTCCATGTGTCCGATCATAAAATCCAAGCCGAACTCTTTGGCTTCACGATATCTGTCCACATTGATAAAACTACCCGGAACCCCGTAATTCCCGTCAGGCATCGGCGGCACCCAGCAACCAATGCGGATATTGTCGAATTTTCTGCTCATTTTCATCTCCCTAAATATTTTTTCAGGCAAACAAGCGCTTTAGCCCTTGATACCAGTTTCAATACGCATATTGTAGAACTGCCGATTCGCAAAAATATAAAGAACACCAATAGGTACGGTCGTTACAAGCATTGCCGCAAACAACGCCGGCCACTGCCCGCTGCTCTGCATATTGTCGCTGAGAAGCTTAATACCGACTGCCAACGTAGGATAACTCGGCATATAAAGATATACATCCGTAAAATTGCCCCAGATCCCCATAAAGATCATGATCGTAATCGCGAATACCATAGACAGAGACTGCGGGAACATTATGTACCAGAATACTTTGAAGTTGGAAGCGCCGTCCATCTGAGCCGATTCCGCATATGTCCACGATAAGCTTTCATAAAAATTAAACAAAAGCAAAAAAGGATATCCGAAACCGCCGCCAATAAGAAATATAACGGAGAAATGCGTGTTATACAAGCCCGTAACTTTAAAAAAGTTATACGTCGCAGGAATGGATGCGCTGAACGGAAGCATGGTAACCACTAGCATAAAATTATAGATCAGCCGGCTCCCTTTAAACGGATATTTAGATAAAGTGTATGAAGAAAGTGAACAGGAAAACATACACAAAATAAGTCCGCCGCCCGATACAATGATGTTATTGATCGTCATTTTTACGATACCGGTACCCAACACATTGATCTTAAAAGCTTCTACATAGTTTTCCCATACCCATTTCTTCGGCAATCCGTACAGATTGCGAATAAATTCGCGCGGTTCTTTCAGAGAATTGACAACTGTCCAGAATATGGGATAGATAAGCGTAAAAGAATAAATAATGAAAAATACACAGAGCGACCAAAGCAGAATGTTTTGACCCACTGTTCTTTTATTCAACAAACTTGCCATATCAATACTCCACTACCGGGGTAACTTTCGACATACCCCACTTAATCAGCAGTATCATAGGGATACCGATCATACTCATTACAATGCCTGCCGTTGCCGCCATATATTCCTGATTGTTCGTCGTCCAGTTCATGACGATGTAACCGATCGTCAACGTTTTTCCGTCCGGACCGCCCTGCGTCAATATGAAAGGTGGCATATATACCGTAAATATCGTGTTGCAGCCGGTAACAAAAATAAGACTGACCGTCGGCCAAATCATCGGCAAAACCAATTTAATAAATTCAGTATGCATCGGGCAGCCGTCTAACCGCGCACTTTCAAATATCTCCGAAGGCATTCTGTTCAGGTTACCCGTAATCAAAACAATATTGGCCCCGAATCCGCCCCAGACCACGTAAATGAGCAGCATCGTCTGCGCCGTTGAGAAATCACCAAACCAACCGTTGGGCGGAATCAGCTGACCCAGTCCCAACATTTCCAAAAATTTGTCCAAAACACCGAAAGAACTGTCAAGCATGAATCCGTACAATAACGGAAGAACAATACCCGGAATGAGCGACGGCACAAAGAAAATCATACGGAAAATCTTGTAACCGGGCATCTCTCTGAAAAAGAAATAAGCAAAAAGAACTCCCAGCGGCATCAGCACCAATTGCGAAACGACAAAGTACTGCAATGAGTTGCCGATAGCCGTCAGAAATCTGCCGTTATCGTTATAAAAAACTTCCTGATACAGCGCAACAAAGTTATCGAATCCCACCCATTCAACGCTGTTTTCCACATAATTATATCCCTGGAAACAAAGCAAGATACTGTTAAAGTTGACATAGAAAAAGAAGATAATAAAGTGAATGGAAGGCAGTGCCATCATGGCCAAGATAAAGCCGGCGCGCTTCCATTTCGCTTTGCGCCGAATACGCATTTTCTCCTTGGATATATGCATTTCCTGTTCCTGCATTTCACTTTCAATCGCGTGCTCCATTTTCCCTCCTTTGCACTTTTTCGCATTAATAAAACGGAATCTGTTTTTTCTCCCGGCAGTGCCGGGAGAAAACCGTAAAAGCTCTGATCGCTAAGCCGTTAAACCATACTCTTCACACAAGCCCGGCCACTGCCCTTTCGCAAAGTTATAAGCCGCGTCCATAGCTTCCTGCGGTGTAGTATTGCTTACAACCATACTTGCATACGGCGAGGAATTGTTCCCCCAAACGAGAAGACGGAGCTGCGAAACGATGGGGTTTTGTGAAAAAATATGTCCTACCATAACCACATCTTCCACCACGTCGATCATCGACTGCGTGAGCGCGCTTACCCCTTCGATATTCTGCATATCATACTTGTACGGAGCTATAAATGAAGAATAACGCGTATAGGCTCTGCACATGTTATTCGTACTGATCCAAAGCAAAAACTTTTTCGCCAGATCTTTATTCTGGCTGGCAGAAGGAATAAACATAAAATCCTGTCCTTCCGAAATCATAATGCGAATAGGATCGCCGTTTTCATCTGTCTTCGCACCTTCGATAAACGGAGGATAAAACATTTTAAGAACTGTATCTTCATCAACCAATTGCGCCGTTTCATTCTGCAGGCCGTATACCCCCACCATCATGGCTGCCCTGCCGAGAATAAAATCGTTCTGCATACGGATATGGTTCTTACTCATTGCTCCATCCAGTGAATTCTTCGGCACACCTTCGCCCGTACAGATAAGCTCCCTGAAAATTTCAAGTCCTTTTTTCAATCCTTCACGCTGATTATAAACTTCTACCGTTTCCATATCGTAATACGCCTTTACTTTATCGTAACCGTCGTATTGCGCCCACCAAGTAAGCACCGGAGAGTTCCAATATCCTGCCACCATTCCTCCCCAAGCAAAAGGAGCAATGTCATTATCCGTATCGGCATCGTTATTGACTGGCAGCGCATTGATCTTATCCACAAGCGCCTTTAATTCGTCCACGGTCGTAGGAATTTCCCAACCGTATTCCTTGAACATCGTCTCGTCGTAAGCAAATCCCGGAGGGGTGGGGCCGCTTTGCGGTAAAACGTAACGAACGCCGTCCAACAACCCATAATTTTCATATTCGTCGCGCAATGTTTCCCCAAAAACATTCCCGTCTTCATTTTCCATCGTCATCAGATCGTCAAGCGGTTCTATGTACCCTGCGCGTGCCCAGTTATGCCAACCAGTTTCCATCACCATAAAAATATCACAAAGTTCCGTGTTCGTCTGCAGACGGGAACCGATATACGCACCGTCTACCGTATCGTCGATGATAAATTTTATCTGTTCGTCCGGATGCGCCGCATTGTAACCTTCCGTCCAAGCCTCGGCAAATTCAATACCGTAACCGGCACGGCTGTAGCCGATCTTCAAAGTCCCGACATAATTCCCTTCATCCGCCTGTGAACACCCCACAAGGACCGCCGGAAGAGACAGCGCCGCAGCCATGACCACCGCCGCAAATTTCAATTTTGACTTCATTATCCAAACTCCTTATCTTTATTTTTTTACCCGAAAACAGCCGGATTTTTACCCATACCTAAACTCAAGTCTCCTGAGAAAACAAATGATAGTAATATACAGGCATTGCACTCCATCCGTGGCACAAACTTCCCGCATTATTGAAAGCGGATTCCCCTTCCAGAGTCTCCCAGAAAGAAGTTGCACCACATTTCAGCATATAACCGTATTTCTCATCAATATCCTGCAAAATCACCTCCTTGTATTTTTTATCTGTCTTCAGCAACGCGTCATATTTAAATCCTATCATGCTGAGCGTGATCGGCACCAGCCCGTTATTCCGCGCCGCAAGAACTTCACAAACACGTTTCGCCCTTTCCCCTTGTGCCGCTCCGCACAAAACAGCCAGCGCGTTGCCCAATTCGTTTGTATGATACAAACCCGTTTTCGGATCATAAAAATATTCATCGATCCGCCGGTTCAATTTTTCATAAACACCCTCATACAGGTATTCCTTGTGCAGCCTCCCCGCTATGTATTCCATGTTTTTCAAAGCCATCGAGAGGATACAATTCAGTTGAATATCGATCCGCTTTTCATCCTGTCTGAAAAGTTCTGACTGCATATCTTCACTCCATTCGTAGAAGTTAAAGTAGGTAGGATCATCACTGAAGATGGGGATCAACCCGTTTTCTTCGATCCTGTCCACACAGATTCGCAGCGTATCCATCATTTTTACATAGAATTCGAGCGCCACGCTCAGATCTCCCGAATGCTCTATATATTCGCGCATCTGCATGATATAATGCAAGGAAAAAGACGGAATAACATTCGGATCGTTGTTCGGAGCACTGGTGGCAATAAGTCCGTTCACACATTGATTGAGCGCCAAAAGACGCAGACTTGCTCGAGCATAATCATATTCACGAAACGCATAATATCCGCACAACATTTGATTGCGGCTGTCCAATACGTACAGAACCTGCTCACGCCAAGGACAGTCCTCATAATGTTCATGCATGCATAATCGCAAAGTTCGTATGCATGTATCATATATTTTTTGACGAAGTTCGTTTTCCGCTTTGAACGGGACAGGTTTGACGGGATACATCGTTTCTCGTAACCCGATAAAATCAATCTCAACAGGAGCATCCGCAGAAATTTCCAAGTATCTGCATCCTAATCTCCGAAACGGATTCAAATACTCTTCCCAATCTCCGCTCCCGATTACCTCCACCGAATAATCGCGCGGCAAAACACCTTCACGCAAAGGATACGTATTGATGAATCGCCTCACACATCCGTCCGCAAGATGTTCGCCGAATGCTATATTTACGATTGTCCCCGCAGGAGCTTTAAAACGAATATGCAAAAGGCCTACCCGTTCACGCCCCAAATCATAAATACGACGCTTACCCTGCATCAAACGTCCAAACGACGTCTCCTCTATTTTCAGCATCTTCACAGGTCGGGGATTCAAATCATAAGTGATTCCCGAAACTTCCTTTGCATGAAACCACTCTCCATCCGCAGGACGGGTATCGTAACGAAAAGAATAGCCAAGGATTTGATTCGTAATTTCCTTTCGCAAATAATTCACATAATTTCCGGAGAGCCTGCAAAGTATTTGCTCCGAAGAATGCGCAACCACATCTTCTCCGTTACGCAATTCGTAGATCACCCCCGGCTTTCCCTTATAGTACGTAAAATAATTATGACCGATATACCATACGATTACTTTCAGCTCGTTCTTGCCGCGAGCCGCATAATCTGTAATATCCAATCGGTCATAAACCTTGTACCAAGGAAAATCGGCATACTGGCCTCCTCCCACCAGTACACCATTTATATAGAGTGCATAATTGCTATCACACGAAATGTCGAATATCAGCTTCCCTCTTTCATATTCAAAGGTGTCTTTGAACTCAACATATTCGTCCGCATTATCTTCGTCGTTACGCCAGACCCACTTTGCTTCTTTCATTCTCCCCCTTTTCCGCAAAACCATTTGTTTTATGGTTTTGATTATCTTTCGATTTATTTTGTTTCAAGTGTATTATATCATACATATTGAAACATGTCAATACCCAATTAAAAATTTTTTTATTTTTTTGACACATAAAATCTTACTATATAATGAAATAAATTATGATTTTTATTTTAATTTGTTATTAATACTTAATTAAATCACAACAAAATACTTAATAAAAAAAATATCTTATATTTCATTTCCTAAACAAATGACTATTTATACAACCGTGCAACAAAAATTCAATTTCCCCGGCGACTCATTCGAAACGGTTTGATGCTGCATTTATATTACGCAAAATCGGCTTTTACTAAAAGATTTTCGAACAGAAACAATATAAAAAGGATCCGAATATCTCGGATCCTCACCTTTTTATTTAAAATATTTATAAATCGGTTTGCAAAAGACGATAATAAATCACTCTGCTTTTCAACTCAAAATAAGTTTAATTCCCTTTTCCTTTAGTTTGGCAAACTCATCAATTTCACGATTGTTACTGATCAGCATGTCCACACTGTCAAGTCCGGCAATTTTTACAAAGGCATTCCGGCCGATTTTTGAATAATCGGCAAGCACGATCGTTTCATCTGCCTGTTTGATCATCTTGCGGCACAATTCCACCTCTTCTTCATAATAAGTAGATAACCCGCCCTGTTCAGAAACACCGTCAATGGATAAGATCGCCTTGCAGGCATGATAGTTTTCAAGTTGCTTCTCCGCATCGATACCATATGTAAAATGATAATTTTGGTTGATGTTGCCGCCCAAGAGCACTGTACTGATTCCCGTATATTTACTCGCTTCCAACGCAAGATAAACAGAATTCGTTACAAGTTTCAAATTTTTAAAACGACTGAAAGCTTTTAGTGCATACAATGTAGATGTCCCGGAATTCATCATGATCGTGTCATCTTCGTTGATAAAAGAACACAAAGCTTCTGCAAGCGCCTTTTTTTCTTCTTCGTTTTCTTTTAAACGCTGCGGAAAACTCATATTATAATAATTCTTATAATTACTGATCGCCCCGCCGTGCACACAAGAAAGAAGCCCTTTATTCTCCAAATCTTTTAAATCAATTCGTATCGTAACTTCCGACACCCCGAATCTCTTGCTTAATTCAGACACTCTCACATTTCCGTTTTGCTGCAAAAGGTCTAAAATCTGCTCTTTCCGTTGTTCCAGGCCCACTGCCATAACGATGCTTCCTCCCCTAATAATTCTATATTATGTTTTTATTTTTAGGTTTTGATTGACTTTCTCTTTCTTTCTATTATAAGTATTTTTTTTATTTTGTCAACACTTCTTTTTATTTTTATCTCTCTGCATATCCGCAAAATCCATATAAACCAAAAAAATCATAACCAACTTCGCCCCTTGAACATATCCGACTTTACAGCTGAATCGTATAAATCTGCACACAAAACCCATGAATACCGACTTTTTAAGTGCATCCTTTGCTTTTTACAAGATTTGCGTTTTTATCTTTTCCTTCCGAATAAGCAAACAACAGATCCTTTATGTTTTACTTTTGTTTTATATTCCTTTTTCCTTTCATTTCTGCCCCCCCCCCACATCCGCTGATACATTCGGAATAAATTCACACAGGCTTTTTTGAACTTTTCAGACAGCTCCCAAACACCGCACACTCCTTCACACCCTAATACAGTGTATCCCTAAAACAGGCCCTTTTGCGGTATGCACACTGCCATACGCGAAAACAAACGAAAACCTTCCCGGTGTTCGATTTATTTTCGCCAATTATCGGGCATAACGCTTACCGAAACAGCCGACACTATCTGAAATCCGCCTAACGGATCGCTTTCATAAGGCGCTATTCGACATTCATACACAAAGAACGCCCTTCGGCGCAGAATTGCGGCCGAAGGGCGTTCTTTCAGATCATTCCGCATCTTTCAGGAGGCAACGTTGATTCCGCACCCAAAACTTTTGATACACTCATTGACGTGCATCCACAGTGCTCAAGCTTAAAAAAGCGTCAGCAACCTCCAAAACTCTCGCAGCCTCATCCTGCGGGATGCGCCTGATCTCCTTCAGCCGCTTTTTTATAATGCGCCTCCCGTGGGACGTAAAAAACCGCTTGAGGTCTCCGCACTTATCCAAAAGCACCGCCAACACAACGCCTGCCGCCGTTAACTTACCTTCTTCCAAATACTCTGTCCGCAATTGCAAACCAATCGATTCCACCGCCTTCGCATCCGGTATGAATGCATTTCTTTTTCGGAATATACCCGTTTTCTTCTTCTGCACACACCCTGCCGCAGCCAACGATCCTCCGATTGCATCCGTCAGCATACGCATATGTTTTCCCGAAAAATAATAGTCGAGTATTTTTTGCGTCCTGATCGGCTGTTTCGCCTTGATACATTCGAAGACCGATAAAAGATAAATCCTGTCTTCCGGCAATTCGCCGACAACTTTCCAGCGCTTTTTCTCATAACATAATTTTTGATCCAGCAAAAGCTCAATTACGCAGGAAGCAGTCAGACAAGCCGCCTTTTCTGTATTCCATCCGGAAATCTTTCCCCGTTTATTCAGCATACACAGCAAATAACTCTGCGAAAGAGATAAACCCATACAATCTCTCCTGTTTTCTCATTTTTTACTCATTTTATCCTGAATATATTGTCAATAAAATATATGCGCCCGAGACACACGCTCCTCAGATCTAAGACATTCCGTTAAAAACGCGAATCAGTGCTCCCCTGCCAGCATTTTCCTTGTCCATTTTTGCAACAACTCATCCGAAGAACCGACATCGGAGCCGCAAACCGACAGTACTTCCGAAACGATCGCACCGGGACAAAGTTTTTTGATATCCTGACCGCTTCTGCCTGCCCCGCTTCCTTCGTTCGTGCAAAACGGATAAATCTTCTTACCGGAAAAATCGGCACTTTCCAGAAAAGTCCACACGATCTTGGGCATCGTACCGCACCAGTTGGGATAACCCAGAAAAATATTGTCATACGCGGAAACATCGATCGTTTCCTTCAATACAGGCCGCGCATCCGTCTGCATTTCCTGCCTTGCTCTCGCGACACATTCCCTGTAATCTTCCGGATAAGCATCCGCTTCTTTCAATTCAAGAAGAACTGCCCCGCATTCATTCGCTATCTTTTCCGCTGCAATTTTCGTATTGCCTTTTTCCAGTTTGACAATCTTTCCCTTCGCATAATTCATTCCGCTGTGCGAAAAATATACGACCGCCGTTTTATTCATTGCTTTTCTCCTCTTTCTGTACATTGAAAAGACCTGAAGGCCTTTCCTGTTTTTTCTCGTGCGATTTTTTCCAATCTTTGATATCCTGAAGCCGTGCCTTGAATTTTACCTCCTGCCCCTCATCCGTCGGCGTGTAATACTCCCTGCCGACAAGACAATCGGGCAAACATTGCATATTTGTCAGCTTATCCTCCGAATCGTGCGCATATTGATACCCCTTGCCGTAATCCAGCTCTTTCATAAGCTTCGTCGGAGCATTCCGTATCACGAGCGGAACAGGTTCGGACAGTTGCGCAAGCGCATCCTTTCTCGCCCTCCCGTACGCAACATACAGGGCATTTGACTTCGGCGCCAGCGACATATACACGACAGCCTGCGTCAGATGTACCGTGCATTCCGGCATGCCGATCAGATGACATGCCTGATAGGCAGCTACGGCTATCTCCAGCGCACGAGGATCCGCCAAACCCACATCTTCGCTCGCAAAACGGGTTACCCGCCTCGCTATGTAAAGCGGATCCTCCCCCGCCTCCAGCATGCGCGCAAGCCAATATACTGCGGCATCCGGATCGGAATTGCGCATCGATTTGTGCAGAGCCGAAATCAGGTTGTAATGTTCTTCCCCGTTCTTATCGTAGAGCAGCGATTTTCTGGATATACACTGTTCCACCGTCTCTTTGGTAACGCATGTCTTTTCACCTTTGCGCTCCCCGTTCAAAACCGCCATTTCCAACGTAGAAAGCGCGGAACGGGCGTCTCCGTTCGCAAAATTGGCGATCGCACGGATCAGTTCATCCGAAATTTCGACCTGCTCATTGCCGAACCCGCGTTCATCGCTTAAAGCGCGCTTTAAAAGTTCAACCAATTCCTCCGTACTCAGCGCCTGCAGCACAAACACCTTACAGCGCGAAAGCAATGCCCCGTTGACTTCAAACGACGGATTTTCCGTAGTAGCGCCGATCAGGATAATGCTTCCTTTCTCCACATACGGCAAAAAAGCATCTTGCTGTGCTTTGTTGAAACGATGAATTTCGTCCACAAAAAGAATTGTCTTTTCGCCGAACCGTCTTGCCTTTTCGGCTTCTTCCATAACCTGCTTGATTTCTTTGATCCCGCTCGTAACCGCAGAAAAATCAATAAACCTGGCTTTAGTGCGGTTCGCAATGATCCGCGCCAGCGTCGTTTTCCCCACACCCGGCGGTCCCCAAAAGATCATCGAACCGATCGAATCGTTTTCGATCAGCCGCCGCAGAACTTTCCCTTCTCCGAGCAGATGTTTCTGCCCGCAAAATTCGGAAAGGTCGCGCGGGCGCAGGCGCGCCGCCAACGGCTCTGCCCGATCTTTTTCAAATAATGTCGGCTGATACATTTTTTCTCACCCCTGCCGTACGCTCTGCCGCCGTACGGTGCGTTTTTCGACAGAAAATCTTAGCTTCTGTCCTGCTCAGTCCGTAAAACGGGCTTTTCTCACAAAAAGGCATCCTTACTTCAGATTTTTTTCATCCGAATATACGGAACTTTCCTGAATGGTTTTTAAAATCAGTTTACTGGAAACAGACATATCCGCCTCCCGAATTTTTCCCTTTTTATATGCCCGCAGAATTTTCTTACGCACTTTCCCTGAACCGGGCATCACAAGATCATTTCCTGACGGAACACATTCTTCGGCCGCAGCCGTTTCCCGACCCGTAGCGTACCAGTCCGTCATAACCAATCCGGAAAAGCCCCATTCGCACCGCAAAACATCCACGCATAATTCGCGAGTGTTGGATACGTACGCGCCGTTGATGCGGTTGTACGACGTCATCACCGCCTTGGGATTTCCTTCTTTGACCGCGATCTCAAATCCTTTCAGGTGTGTTTCGCGAAGAGCCCGCTCGGATATTTCCGCCGACATACGCTGCCGCTCTTCTTCCCGATCGTTACACGCAAAATGCTTGTACGTTACCCCGATTCCTCCGCAAGAATTGACACCCTGCGACAAAGATGCCGCCAATTTTCCCGTCAGAAGCGGATCTTCCGAATAGTACTCAAAATTGCGCCCGCACAGCGGATTTCTGTGAAGATTCATGCCGGGTGCCAACCATAGCGTAACCCCCGTTTCCAGAAGTTCAGCCCCCGTTGCCCTGCCCATTTCATACAGCAATCCGCAATCCCATGTCTGCGCAAGCAACGTCTCACAGGGCCATTGCGTGCAATATTGGTAATACACCGAACTTTCTGCTTTTTCCTTCGGTATAAACAAATTCAACAGCTTTTTCAGTACCCCATAACGCAGATTCTGCGGCACGGCAGGCACCGTGAACCATTGATTCTTTCCTTCCACGGCCCGAGGCGTCAGATTCAGCCCCTGCGGCCCGTCGCACATACAGATATTCGGCACTCCTTTTTTCAAAAGCTTTGAAGTTGTCTTCCCGACTGCGCCGAACGTCTGATTGTACGTTCTTCCGAAATATCCCGCTCCCGTAACCAACCGCGCCTTATCCCGAGCATTGAATTTTTTGTATATATCTTCCGTTCTTTGGTCAAATTTCGGGTGATACGTGTATTCGTTTCTGCGCATAACGATACCGCCGCTGTATTCTGCCACAACAGGTTCAGCCTCTGTCTGCAACACGGCAGGAGACGGCAGATCGCAGATCCCCACCCTCACTTTGGTTACATTTTTACAGATCTCTGTCGTTACGCTGTCCCGAAACCGTACAACAGCCGCCGCCTGCAGATCCTCACTGGAATTGCCGACACGCAGAACATAATCGCCTTTTTCGATCTTATAGCGTGATTCCTGTTCAAAATAGCTTGCCAGTACGGACAACTCAAACAGCATCCGCACTTCACACTCCTGACCAGGCAAAAGTTCTTCTGTCTTTGTAAACGCCACCAATCGCTGAACTTCTTTCGGGATACTTCCCTTCGGCAATGCAGCATATACCTGCACGACTTCCCTGCCCGCTTTCTCTCCGATATTTCTGACTTTTGCAGAAACTACGGCACGGCCGCCGACCAGCGATACCTGTGCATCCGAAATACAAAATTTTGTGTACGAAAGCCCGAACCCGAACGGATACCGCGGCATAAGCCCCGTACTTTCAAACCACTTGTATCCGAGAAAAACTCCTTCCTTATAGACATCGTGCAGGGCGTCGCCATTCAGCGACCCGTATTCATGCGCAAACGGATATTGGTCATAATTTCTGCCCCACGTATCTGCCAATTTGCCGCTAAAATTACAAGCACCCGTCAAGACATCCGCCAGCGCATTTCCGCCTTCCATTCCGCCTTGCGTCAAATAAACGATCGCGTCCGTCTCGATCTGTTCATCAAACGTCAGATCGATCATCCCGCCCGCATTGATGACAAGCACCACCTTCGCAAACAATTTTTTCAACTGCCGCAAATGTTCCATCTCCTGCGGAGCGATCAGAAAATCCCCCTCTTCATTTTTTCGGTCCGCACCCTCTCCCGCTTGTCTGGACAAGACATAAACGGCCGTATCTGTCTGAACATCCGCGTTTGTGATCTCGCCGCCGTACGGCACCTGAAAACGGTGTGCGTTCGCCCGCTCGATCTGTCCCATGAAATCAAGTCGTAAACGGGAAAAAATCCGATCCATTTCCTCTTCCCATTTACAGTACGCTTCCTTGTACAGAAAATCTTCTTCGTCCAGCCAGCGTTTTGTACAAATTTCCCAGCCGGCATTTAAAAATCCCTGCTCGATATTTACGCGTTCACGCGGCCGGACTTCTCCGCTCCCCGTTCCGCCCGCTTCCGTATGGCGTACGCCTCGCCCGAACAAAGACACTCGCCCGCCCGTTAACGGAAGTGCCGCATTTTTATTTTTTAAAAGCACGATACCCTGTGCGCAGATCCTGCGCGCAAGTTCGCGATTCTTCGTTTCCCGTTCGCTGACCGCATCGCTTTTCGGCGCCCGTATCACCGATTTCATTTCTTGTCTCCTTTCTCTTCTACGACAGCCTTTCCGATTTTTCTATCACTCCGCCGCCGATACATCTGTCCCCTTCATAAAAAACGGCATACTGCCCTGGCGTTACCGCTCTCTGAGGCACATCGAAATACACCTCGGCATCCGTTTCGCCCGTTCGGCAGACGCGCACTCCCTGCTCTTTCTGACGATAGCGGAATTTTGCCGCGCAGACAAATTCCGCCGCAGGCACTGACGGGATCCAGTTGATCCCCGATACCGTGCACTTATCCGTATAGAGTCTGCTTTCATCGCCGTGCGAAACATACAGAATATTATTTTTCAGATCTTTCTCCACCACAAACCAGCGGCCGCCTTCATCCCCCTTCCTGCCGCCGAGATCCAGCCCTTTGCGCTGCCCCAGCGTATAGTACATCAACCCCATATGCTCGCCGACGACCTCGCCTTCGCATGTCATCATTTTGCCGGGTTTTGCCGGAAGATAATTTCTGAGAAAATTACGGAAATTCCGTTCACCTATGAAGCAAATACCTGTACTGTCCTTTTTTGCTGCCGTCGAAAGCCCGTATTTTTCGGCAATCTCGCGCACCTGCGGCTTGCAGATACCGCCCAACGGAAACAATACGTTTTCAAACTGCGCCTGCGTTACCTGATTGAGAAAATATGTCTGATCTTTCCCCTCATCGGCCGCTTTAAGAAGGTAATGCATTCCGTTTTCATGGCGGATCCCGCAATAATGCCCCGTAGCAATAAAATCCGCGCCCAAAGCCATGGCATAATCCTTGAACGGTCCGAATTTGATCTCACGATTGCACAACACGTCAGGATTCGGCGTTCTGCCGGCTTCGTATTCCTTTAAAAAATACGAAAAAACGCGGTCGGCATATTCCTTTGCAAAATTTACCGTGTAATACGGGATCCCGATTTTGTTGCACACGCGTTTCACGTCTTCATAATCCGCTTCCGCCGTACAGCACCCGTTTTCACCTTCTTCTTCCCAATTCACCATGTACAGTCCGACTACGTCATATCCCTGCTCTTTCAACAGCAATGCCGCCACAGAACTGTCTACACCGCCGCTCATTCCTACTACTACCGTCTTCCGTTTTTCCACGCATTTCACCGTCTTTCTTTAAATTTATGATATTATACTCTCCGCCAGCGCCCTCTGTCAAATAAAAAGAGCGGGCACCCCCGCTCTTTTACAGGCTTTGCCTGCTTTTCTGTTTTTTCGATCTTTTTCGCATGAATTCACATTCCGGAATTTTTAATCCTTTACATGTGAAATATAGGACAAGGCGCAATCCACACATCCGTCTACCCCGATCAAGCCGCTGTCCAAACAAAGATGATGGTTTTCCGCCATCCCCCATTTCTGATCGGTATAATACTCGTAATACTTCTTGCGCTTCTTATCCGTCGCTTTGATGTGCTCTTCCATCTTTTCCGGCGCCACACCCGTATCCATGGCCAGTTTGCGCTCCACTCTCTTTTCCAAAGGCGCATGGATGTAAATCTTAATACTGTCTTCCACGATCACATCCGAACACCTTCCGATCAAGACGCAAGGCCCTTCCTTCGCCAGTCTCTTGATGAGGTTGGACTGTGCGATATAGATCTGATCCGTCATCGGCATCTGGTAGTACGAATACAGCGTCCGCGAAAAAAGTCCCGGAGCACTCTCGTCATAATGCTTCATAAATTCGGGGGAAAGATTGCTGTCCTCCGCCGCCATCGATATGAGATCTTTATCATAAAACGGAATCTTTAATTCGTGCGCAAGTTTAATGCCGAATTCCCTGCCGCCGCTTCCGAACTGGCGGCTGACTGTTATAACTTTATTCATAAGAACCTCCTTCGCTGAGCATCCGCTTCGCTTCTATATTTATTAAACCGCAATTTTGCCGATTTGTCAATAGTTCCGCAAAATTTTTAGTTCTCCGCACCTAATTTTGCGTCCGACATCATCCTTTGTCCTCGTAAAAACCGCCTTTTGCATCTGCCGAATAAAATACTTTACCGCTACCGTCTTCGACAGTCTGAAATCGGGATACAATTCAAAAATACGGACAATGCGGCGTTTCGTTTACAAAAAAACCTGTAAAATAAGTAAGCAGCATAAAAAATATTGATCGGCAGGACGCCCCGGCGCTTTTATACCGGGGCGTCCTGCCTTTCTGTTTTAAAAATTATGCCACGAAAAGCCATACATAATAAGCGATAAAGCCTGCAAGCAGGATGGCTCCTCCGACTTTTCTGAGCGTGTGTTTTTTCCAAAGCGAAAGAACATACAGCAAAGCTGCCGCCGCAAGCGCCACGACCGCATCGATCAGGTTTGCCTGCGTAAATGTCAGCGGATAAACCAGCGACGCCACTCCCGCGACGATAAATATATTGAAAATATTGCTGCCGATGATGTTGCCGACCGCAATATCCGTCTCGCCTTTGAACGCCGCAACGACAGAAGTAACAAGTTCCGGCAAAGACGTTCCGACCGCTACGATCGTAAGGCCAATGATGCGCTCCGACAGCCCCGCCGCAACGGCGATCTCCCGCGCGGCATCGACCAAAAGTGTGCCGCCGCCCACGACCATGGCAAGACCTACGACCAAAAGGATCACCAGAAACCAGAGCTTTTCCTGCATCTTTTCCATCCAGCGCGAAATCGCACCGCCTTTCTTTTCCGCAGACTCCTTTTCTTCGATCATGATCACTTCCGCTTTTCCGCTCTCTTCCTTTTCCGCAACTTCCTCTTCCAGAACCGATTCAGGTTTGCTCGGCTCTCCGGGAAGCGCCGTGAGCGTTTCGCTCAGCGGATGCAGGCTTTTCTGTTCACGAAACGCATTACGGAACAAAAGATACATATAGACGGAAAAAACCACAAGCAAAACGATCCCGTCATACCAAGAAAGAGCTTTGCCCCAATACCCAAGACCAATCAGCAAAATACTCGCCAAAAGCAACACCGGGAAATCCAGTTTCAACGAAATTTTCTGCACCGGCAGATCGTGCACCAATGCCGATACGCCAAGAATAAGAAGTATATTCGCAATGTTGCTGCCGACAACGTTCCCGATCGAAATATCCGTCGAATGCTGCACGGCGGATGTTACCGAAACCGCAAGCTCGGGAGCGCTCGTCCCGAACGCCACGATCGTCAGTCCTATCACCAAAGGCGAAATGCGGCATTTTTTTGCAATTCCCGCTCCGCCGTCCACAAACCAATCTGCACCTTTCACCAAAAGCGCAAGCCCCAGAATCAGTAAAAAAATCTGTAACGCAAGCATCTCTTTTTTCCTATGTATATAAGTTTTGTCCTTCTTCGTGCATTGTAAACATTTTCACAAAAAAAGTCAAGAGAGCGGCCGTGCTTCTTGCCGCTCTCCCCGTGATTTCTTCAATTTCCGCATTCGACGGATATTTCATTGAACAGCCCCAACAGATCGTCTACCGTCTTTTTCGCTTTTTCTTCGCCTGCGACATCCAAAACGACATGCCCTTTATCAAACATACAAAGCCGCGTTCCGTACTCCTTTGCAAAGCGCAGATTGTGCGTTACCATCAGCGTCGTGATCTTTTTTTCCCGCACGATCCGATCGGTCAGAACCATCGTCTGCTCCGCCGTTTTCGGATCCAATGCCGCCGTATGCTCATCCAAAAGCAGAAGTTTGATCGGTGTCATCGTCGCGATCAGCAAGGTCAGAACCTGCCGCTGTCCGCCCGACAAAGCCCCCACCGCAGTATTCAGCCTGTCCTCCAATCCGAGTCCCAACGGACGGAGCAGATCCCGATAATATTCCAGCCGTTTTTTGCCTAGTCCTGCGGACAAACCGTACCGCCTCCCCTTGTTTTCTGCGATCGCCATATTCTCCGCGATCGTCATGCTGTTCGCCGTACCGCTGGAAGGATTCTGAAATACCCTGCCGATCTTCCGCGCCCGTATGAATTCCTTCTGCCCCGTAATGTCTTCTCCGCCCAAAAGGATCTTCCCTGCTTCGGGCCGCAATGTTCCGCTCACCAAATTCAAAAGCGTCGTTTTTCCCGAGCCGTTGCTTCCCACGATCGATACAAATTCGCCGTCGTTCACTGAAAAATTAAAATCCTGAAACAAAACCGACTCATCCGGAGTTCCGCGGTTAAAACGCTTTTCTATATTCTCAAGTTCAAGCATCCATCTTTCCTCCCGCTTCTTTCCGAAAACGGCGCGGTCTGACAAACCCCTTCAGCGTTCTTCCGATCAGCCCGCTGTCCAATACCAATACCAGCACGAACAGTACCGCCACGATAAGCTTTGTATAATCACTCCCCAGTAAAAGCAGAGCCGCCGTCAGAATCGCATAATACAGCACCGCCCCGATCACAACTCCCGTCGTGTTCGCCATCACGCGAATATGCTTTGCGATCACGCATCCTATGATCACACAAGCAAGCGCAATCACCACCGTGCCCGTACCCATACTGGAATTATAAACCGATCCGTTCTGGCAATAAAAACTTCCGGCAAATCCGACCAGCCCGTTGGCTATCGCAAGGCCCAGTATTTTATAATTGTCCGTGTTCCTGCCCATCTGCGTTACCAACTGCGGATTGTCCCCCGTCGCGCGGAGCATGAAACCGCTCTTCGTCTTTAAAAAGAGATCCAGTAAAACTTTGCAGAAGACAACAAATAAAAACACAAACAATACTGCCACATAGTTTGCCGCCGCTCTCGGAAGCGAATCCAACAGCGCATTGTGCAGCAAAGTATCGATCTGCGAAAATGCTACCTGAGCCCCGCCCGCGATCAGATAATTCACCGAAAGCAATGCCGTCATCGTGATGATCCCCGACAGCAGTCCGTTTATTTTCAACTTGACATGCAAAAGCCCCGTTACAATTCCGGCAACAGCACCCGCCGCGAAAGCCGCGATCATTCCGATATACCACGGACATCCATTCACCAAGAGCACCGAAAATACCACTCCGCCCAACGGAAAACTGCCGTCTACCGTAAGATCCGGAAAATCCAGGATCTTATATGTGATATAGACACCTAATCCTACGATCGCATAGATAAACCCCATCTGCAGGATGGTACTCATCTGATTGAGAAAAAACATAACCGCTCCTTTCCTCTCTCTTTCCGCTCTTTATGCCGCAGTATCATGTGCGTCCGCGTATTCCGCAGGGAGCGTAAAGCCAAACGCTTCGCAAGCCGATGAATTGTAATCCACCGAATAGCCGTCTTCGATCGTTTCAAACTTAAATTCACCCGAAATAGGAGTACCGTCCAATATATCCGCGATCATTCCGCCCGTTATCTTCCCGAGCTCAAAATAATCCAGCGAACAGCTCGCGATACACCCGAGTTTTACCTGCTCGATCTCACTGCCGAATACAGGCTTGCCCGCCGATTTTGCCTTATCCAGCACGATCGCAAGATTGTTTACGACATTGTTGTCCGTTAGGTTATTCAGACAATCCACCTTTCCAAGCAATACGCCTGCCGCCGACGGTATATCTTCCGCCGTGTCCACAGGCTGTGCAATGATCTCGATATTGTACGCGGATGCCTGCGCCTCGAATTCCGCTATCTGCGATACCGAATTGGATTCCGACTTCGTATACAAGATCCCGACTTTCACCGATTCCGTGCGGTCGGGTTCCTTTTCTTTGTAAAAATCCGAGATCAGTTTCAATTGACCCGCTACGGGAAGTTTGTCCGATGTGCCTGTAACGTTCTTGAACAGGGAAAAATCGGCACTCTTTGCCAAAGGATCGGATACCGCCGTAAATACTACCGGCACGCTCCCGCGCGACTGCGACGCCAACGCGTAAGCCGAAGGCGTTGCGATCCCCACCGCCACGGCCGGCGCACGGTTGATCAGCGTGGAAGCATACGTCGTGTTGTCCGCATCCACGCCTTTTGCATTATAATATACGATTTTGATCTTCTCTTCCGTGAAGCCGCGCTCTTGTAAACCCGACAAAATGCCGTCATAACAATTCGTCAGAGAACCGTGTTCCGCATACTGCAGAATGCCGATCACCGTCCTTTGATCGCACCCGACAAACATGACCGCACTCATGCAGCCGATCAGCAAACTCAATACAATCATTAAGATCTTTTTCATAGTGTTTTCTCCATGTTATTTCCAATTTTTTGTATAAAAAAAACACGGTCCTTCCGTTCGGGACGAAAGTACCGTGTTGCCACCCGATTTTACGACCGCATTTTTTCTGCCGCCGCCTCATTGCTGATACGCTTTTGTGAATTCAACATCCACACAAGTTATATCCCCTTTCTGTAACGCGAAAGACGCGTCATCCGCTACCCTTGCTGTTTGCAAGCTCGAAGATGCCCTCGACAGTCCATTCACCTGGCCGCAATCGCTTTTTCACACCAACCAAAAGCTCTCTGAACATTGCATAGCCAAACTACTCTTCTGTCTCATCGGTTTTTTTATACTATACCACGACAACCTGCCGTTGTCAAATATTTCAGACCGGATTTTTTTGACAATTTTAAACGCGGACAACCTTTCGGCTGCCCGCGTTTGCATGCTTCCTCAATTTTTACAGGTCTGTGCCGTCATCGTACGACGGCTCTCAGAAATTTAAGCCTGTTCAAACTGATCTTTGCCTACGCCGCAAATCGGGCAAGTAAAATCATCGGGAATATCTTCCCATTTCGTGCCGGGAGCAATCCCGTTATCCGGATCACCCGTCGCTTCATCGTATTCATAACCGCACACTGTGCATACATACTTTGCCATGATCTTTTATCTCCTTTTTTTTCTGTTATTCTTATTATAGCAGATTTTCTGCCGATTACAAGTGTTTTCCAAAATTTTATTTGCTGCCCGTTGAACCGAACCCACCTTCTCCGCGAACCGTATCGGAAAGCTCGTCCGTTTCTTCAAACTGTGCGAACACATAAGGCATGATCACAAGCTGCGCCACCCGTTCGAACGGCTCTATGCTCTGCTCGTAGCGGCTGTGATTATGCAGCGCAACGCGGATCTCTCCGCGATAATCGCTGTCGATGACCCCCACTTTGTTTGCAGGCGCCAATCCTTTCTTGGTCGCCAGCCCGCTCCTGGCATAAATCAACCCGACATACCCTTCCGGTATCTCCGCGGCAAGGCCCGTATGCACGATCGCCGTATCATGCGGCGCAATCCGTATCGCATGCTCGCACAACGCATACAGGTCCGCTCCCGCAGCATTCTCACTCCCGTATACAGGCATTTTTGCCTCCGGCAGCAGCTTCTTTACCTTCAATCTGATCTTCGTCATCAGGATTTCCCCCCTTTCTATTTCAAATCATAATTTCCGTCTTGCCATAAACGTATTTGCTTATCCTGCAATGTCCTCTTTACGTCTATGATGCGCTGATTCGATGACCCTCGGAAGCGAAGTTTTAAATCTTTCAGGCTTTCCACAAATTCTCCGTCCACCAGTATATCGAGCATGGACAGCATCTCATCCGTTACCTCGCAATGTGCCTTTCCGCCCGCAACAAGATCACGATCTAACGTATATCCGCTGTAACACCAAACCGTTTTTTGAGGATACGTATCACGAAATTTACGCAAAAGCGTAACCAAAACCCGTTGATTGCACGGCTCAAAGGGCTCACCGCCCAACAGCGATAATCCTGCAATATATTCATGCGAAAGCGCCTGCAGAATTTCCTTTTCCGTTTCCTCTGTGTAAGGCTTGCCGTATGAAAAATCCCAGGCCTCCGCATTGAAACAGCCTTTGCACTTATGCGTACAGCCGCTCACGAACAGAGAAACACGTACACCTACACCGTTCGCCACATCATATTTCTTTATATTCGCGTAATTCATTTTCTGCCTCGGACTCCTTTTCTGCCATCAAGCAGAAAAATCTCCATACAGCGCCTGCGTATTTTGCGCAGGCGCTGTATAACACTTTTACAAATGAAGCACGCGCGCTTTGATTTCTTTCGTCTTGCCCAGATTCCAGAAATTTTCGCCCAGATATCCGCAGGTGCGGCGCGTTACATTCATCTTTTTATGATCTTTATTATGACAATTCGGGCACTCCCATTCATTGTCGTCATTGATGATGATCTCACCGTCATACCCGCATACATGACAATAATCGCTCTTCGTATTGAACTCGGCATACTGAATATTGTCGTAAATAAACTTCACGATCTCCTGCATCGCTTCCAGGTTGTTCTGCATGTTGGGGATCTCGACATACGAAATGCATCCGCCCGAAGAAATCTTCTGGAATTGCGATTCAAAGGAGAATTTCGAGAACGCATCGATATGCTCACGCACGTCTACATGGTAAGAATTCGTGTAATATCCTTTATCCGTAACGTCCTTGATCGTACCGAATCTCTCTTTGTCGATCCGTGCAAAGCGATAACACAATGACTCCGCCGGCGTACCGTACAAAGCAAAACCCAGTCCCGTTTCTTTCTTCCATTCATCCGTCTTGTCGCGCATATGCTGCATCACGCGCACAGCAAATTCTTCGCCTTCCGGATCCGTCTGCGAAACGCCCTTCATCAGCTTGGTTACCTCGTACAAACCGATATAACCGAGCGACAAGGTGCTGTATCCGTTGAAAAGAAGTTTATCGATCACTTCGCCCTTTTCCAGACGCGCAATCGCTCCGTACTGCCAATGGATCGGGCTGACATCCGACTTTGTACCCAGCAAAGCACGATGGCGAACCATCAACGCTTCACGGCAAAGTTCCAGTCTCTCATCGAAGAGTTCCCAGAACTTGTTTTCGTCGCCCTTTGCCAAAATTCCGATCTGCGGAAGATTGATGGACACCACGCCCTGATTGAATCTTCCTTCAAATTTATAATTTCCGTTTTCATCCTTCCAAGGCGAAAGGAACGAACGGCATCCCATCGGACTGAACACGTTGCCTTCATAAATTTCACGCATTTTCTTCGCCGAAATATAATCCGGATACAAACGCTTGGAAGAGCATTTCACTGCAAATTCCGTGATATAATCGTATTTTCCGCCTTTAAGACAGTTGATCTCATCCAGAACATACACCAGTTTCGGGAATGCAGGCGTAACATACACACCCTTTTCGTTCTTGATGCCTTCGTAACGCTGACGCAGAATTTCCATAATGATCTGTGCATTCTCTTCCAGATATTCATCGTCTTTGTCCAAATACAAAAACAACGTTACAAACGGCGACTGTCCGTTCGTCGTCATCAGCGTATTGATTTGGTACTGAATCGTCTGTACGCCGCTGCGCAGCTCGTCCCGAATCCGATCTTCGACAAGCTTCTTGATCTCGGCATCACTCAATTCAGGGCAAGTCTGACGGAAATGCTTTTCAAATTTTTCGCGGCTCTTGCGCAGATATTTACCCAAATGCCGTATATCCACCGACTGGCCGCCATACTGTGAACATGCTACCGCCGCAATGATCTGCGTAACAACCGTGCATGCTACCTGAAAGCTCTTCGGGCTTTCGATCAGCTTCCCGTTCATAACGGTTCCGTTATCCAGCATGTCCCCGATATTGATCAGACAGCAGTTGAAAATCGGCTGAATAAAATAATCGGCGTCATGGAAATGCAGGATCCCTTCGTCGTGAGCCTTGGAAATCTTTTCCGGCAGCAATATACGGCGCGTCAGATCCTTCGAGACCTCTCCGGCGATCAGATCGCGCTGCGTCGCAGCCGCCAAAGCGTTCTTGTTGGAATTTTCTTCCATGACATCTTTATTGGAATTATGGATCAGACTCAGGATCGCTTCGTCCGTCGTATTCGCCTTGCGGACCAGGGCACGATTGTAGCGATAAATAATATAAGTTTTCGCAAGGTCGTAATGCCCCTGTTCCATCAGCTTCTCTTCGATAAGATCCTGAATATCCTCAACAAGCATTCTCTTTTTCTTCTTACCTTCTATACTCGAAAGGATCTCTTCGATTTCTTCTCCCGTCGCACGCTGCGAAGCCGAAGGCATCTCGGCATTCGCTTTGCCGATAGCGATCGCTATTTTCGCCCTGTCATATTCTACAACGGTTCCGTCTCTTTTGATTACTTGCATAACACCAAATCCCTTCCTTTTTGAATTCCTCATTATTATATCACGTTTCATAAAAAAAACTGCCGCTTTTGCAACAGTTTTTATAAAAACACTATATCTTGTATATTTTGCACAAAATTTGATTCAATATGTAGAATTTTTCATTTCGCGGTCGATTGAAGCAAATAATCCTTTTTCAAATGCCCGCCATACAAATCAAGAGTGATCTCAACTCTTTTTTCCTTTTACGAAAGAAAAAAATTCTGCAACTTTTCTGCCGCGCTTTATTGATCCGAAAATAAAACTGCCGTGAAAGGTTTTTATTCCCTGAAGGATCAAAGGGATGCAAAGCAATTAAAATGTCGCAGTGTTCGGCAACGCGCGGGAGCCGTGGTTATACAACCTTACGCGAGGCAATGCATTTAAAATGTTGAGGCATTCGGCAAGGCAAGCGCAAAATTGGCACTGCAAGAATCTCAAAGGCCTCCGCCTCGCACAACTCCGAACGGGAGTACGCTGAATGCATGCGCCTCCACGGAAATCGTGATCGTTTCACCGCGCGTTACTTTGAGACGGACATCCCCGGCAAGTTCAAAATATTCGCCGAGCGTCCTTGCCAGATCCTGTGCGATCACTTCGCGGCACTCTTCGGTCAATGGCTGTGTTTCGCGCTCCAGTACAAGTCTGGTCCTCAGCGCGTGATCTCTTAATTTTCGCATCGTTTCCTCCTGGCGTCTATAAATCATTGTGTTTTGCACAAACTGCTGCATATGAGAGCTATTTCTGCGCGGATGAATTCCGCTTACAATCTTGCCATTTTATTTTACTTGCTTTCGTTCTTCGGTTGGTGCGGAGAAACGATCCTCTTTCTGAATATGTGGGGACGCATCCTCGATCGTGGATTTCTCACCCTGCCGCTGTGTACGATCTACGGCAGCACGGTCATTCTGACTTACCTTCTTCTCGGAACTCCGCGGGAAGGCAAGCTGAGCCCGCTGTTCCGAAAAACGACAGACCTTCCCGACGAAAGAAAAATCTGCCTGCAAATACTTTTATATCTTCTCTACTTTGTTCTCGTCATGATCCCCCCGACTGTGCTGGAACTTTTTATCGGAGTGGCTTTCTCCAGAGGACTGAATAACCCGCTCTGGGACTACGGCTATCACACTTTCCAGCTTTGCGGCAGTATCTGTGTAAGCCAGACGCTCATCTGGGGATTGCTTCTGACCGTCGGCATGGCATTGCTTTGGAAACCGCTCTATACACTTGCCGACCGCGTACCTGTCCGCGTGAAAACTAAGATCGTCTGGCTGCTGACTGCCCTCGTCGTCTTGGATTTTACCGTAAATTTCATCTTCCTTCTGACGCACGGCTATGCCCTGCATTTGTACGGAATTGAAAAGAACGTGCTTTAAAATTAATGACAAACCGATAAAATTTTTAGCTTGGTTGTCTCATGAAAAGCAATACCCCGCCCTCATTTTAAAGGTTTTTTTTCAACGAACGGCGGATGCTTCCGAAAAATCCGTTGTATTTTCCCGTTGCATTGTACAGCTTGCGCGTCCCTTTCTGAATGTTTGCCGCCAAGATCTTAAATGCTTTCTGCGCGCATCCCTGCCGTTCCCCCAAAAACACTGCATCTTCCTGCGGAATAATGCCGAGCAACGGGATCTTAAGGATTTGCGCGATCTCTCCGGGCGATAATGTTTCCCCGTCCGCAACGAGATCGCCGCGCACCATGTTCACTACAAGATCCACACTTTTTAAACGATAGCTCTTCAGAACAGATATGACTTTATCGGCATCCCGCAGGGACGAAACATGCGGCGTGGTTACGACAAGCGCTTCGTTTGCCGCCGCAACCGCACGATGAAATCCGCTGCCGATACCAGCCGGACAATCGATCAGAATGTAATCGTAACGCGGAGCCAAAGAATCCAACACAAGCCGTACTGCTTGCGGCGAAATATATTTATTCGGGTCGGTATGATTGGACGCCATCAGAAAAAGATTCGGATACTCCGGATGCCGCAAAAGCGCCTGCGCGGCACGACATCTGCCCTCGATCACGTCGACGATATCGTACGTTACAGACTCTTCCACTCCGCATACCACATCTATATTATTGAGTCCGAAATCGGTATCCGCCAATATGACTCTCTCTCCCATCTGCGAAAGCCGCATCCCGAGATTGACCGATACCGCCGTTTTCCCCACGCCGCCTTTGCCCGACGTGATCACGATTTTCCGCGCCACCTTCCATCTTCTCCGCCACGTTTATTTCAGCATTTATTTTATCATGTTCCCTGCCGAAAATTCTGATGTATTTCCACGAAAAATAGCACTCTTTGTAAAAAAACGCTGCGCTCCGCTTCCGTTTTCCCGTTAAATCATTTTCCTGCTTTTCCGATCTTTATATTAAACCCGTACAAAAGCCCGTCGGTGCGAAAAATTTGCACCGACGGGCTTTTTCCGATCCTTGCCCGACGCAAAAAATAAGTTTTTATGATATTTCCAAAAAGGCTGAAAAACTTTCAATTTTTCGTTTCAGTCTGTCTGCCATGCCCGACCGAAAATTTTACTCTGCGTCAATGCTTATAAATGAAAATTTCGTAACGTCAAACAACCCTCTGTCCGAAAGCTTGATATCCGGAATGACCAAAAGCGCTAAAAACGACAAACTCATAAACGCCTCGAACTCGCGGGAAATACCCATCCCGTATGCGATTTCCAACAATTCTTCCGAACGGCGGATATATTCTTCCGCAGGCAGCGAGCTCATAAGCCCTGCGATATCCAGCGGCAGAGAGTGGATTTCCTTTCCCCGCACTGTAACCATACCGCCGCCGATTCTGCGGATCTCTTCCACGGCAGCCGCCATATCCGCATTGTTGTCGCCCAATACCATGATATTATGCGAATCGTGCGCAATCGTGAGTGCAATCGCTCCGTCCTTTAAGCCATACCCTTCCAGCAATCCGATTCCGATATTTCCCGTATTATGATGCCGCTCCACAACTGCCATCTTCAAAAGATTCGTACCTTTCAGCACAACATCCCCATCCTTGCTTTCCACTTCGCGCACTACGCGCTCCGTTACCACATTGTTGCTGATAAGCCGTATGACGTTTGCCTTTTTCCCTTTCAAACCGAGTTTGAACGAATCCGCCGAGACCTTCCCGACATGTACCGTATTTTTGACCGCTTCCGGCAAAAACTTTTCACCCGCATCAAACAGCGCTTCGCCGTCTTTTGCAACCAGTTTCCCGTTTTTAAAGGTGTACACGCAATTAAAATTTTTCAGATCGTCAAACACCGCAATATCTGCGTCATATCCGGGCGCGATCGCTCCTTTGCCGTATAAACGATAGCATTCCGCAGTGTTTAACGTAGCCGCCGTTACTGCCCATACAGGATTTAAGCCCGCACTTACAGCCACGCGCAGGGCATTGTCCAAATGTCCCTTGCCTTTGATATCCGCCGCATGACGATCATCCGTACACATCATGAACCGGCGCATATTTGCCGCAGTCATTGCTTTGCAATTCACCGCCACGTTGCGCGTTGCAGAACCTTCGCGCAGATGTACATACATTCCCTTGGATACTTTTTCCGCCGCTTCTTCGGGCCCGATGCATTCATGATCGGTACTGATCCCCGCGCTGATATAGGCGTTCAGCCCTTTTCCGCTCGTCGACGGAGCATGCCCGTCTATCACACGATTTTCTGACCGCGCCGCTTCCAGTTTCTTCATGCACTCCGGATCTTTGTAAATAACGCCCGGATAATTCATGAACTCTCCTAAACCGTAAATAAACGGTTCACGCAAGTACTTTTCTGTATCCGCGCCCGTAAGGATCGCCCCGCTCGTTTCAAATGATGTGGCAGGCACGCACGACGGCAGCATGACTTTCACTTCCAACGGCGTACGCGCTGCAGCGTCCGCTATATATTTCGCCCCCGCTATACCGCACACATTGGTAATTTCATGCGGATCGGCAATGACCGTTACCGTGCCGCGAGGCAATACCATCTTCGCAAATTCTTCGGGCGAAAGCTGTGAACTCTCAATATGCACATGCGCATCGATCAGCCCGGGCACCGCGATCTTCCCCGCAATGTCATATTCCGTTTCTCCGTCATATTCGCCGAACCCTACGATCTTCCCGTCCTGGATCGCTATGTCCGCACGGACAATCTCTCCCGTAAAGACGTTGACAAAACTTCCGTTTTTGAGTACAATCTCCGCCTTTTTATTCCCGATGGCGGCATCGATCAGTTTTTCGATCATGCTCCTTCCTCCTGCCGTTAAATTCCATTCCATTATACCATACACTTTCTGAATTGTAAACCGCCGACAATAAATTCTTTCCGTATACGGTTCTGTTTTTTCTGTTCCGTACTTGAATACATATTTACGCCAAACCTTACCCCCCGACATTCATTCTTCCGTTGTACACCGCCCGAATTTAAGAGGTACGTTCCCCCTAAAAGTGTCCGCACAGAAAGCTTATGTTCTGCCCGATTCTAAACTTAATCTGAGTATAAATTGCAAAAAATAAGGTCTTTTCTCTGCTTACCACAGAGAAAAGACCTTATCGGGTTTTGTTTTAAAGTCCTGCAATATCAGTGTGTGAACAGGAACGTGAACAGGAACACCAGCGAAAGAATTGCCGTAACCGGGCTGATATCCTTAACTTTGCCCGTGCAAAGCTTGATGATGGTGTAAGAAAGGAACCCTGCCGCAATACCATACGAAATGGAATACGTAAAGCTCATAACCGAAATGGTCAGGAACGCAGGAACTGCCGCTGCAGGATCTTTCCAATCGATGTCTGTAACGTTTCTCATCATCAAAACGCCGACATACATCAAAGCACCTGCCGTCGCGCAGGAAGGAACCAGAGCCGCGATCGGGCTGAGGAACATAGCGACTGCAAACAGGATAGCAACCACCAAAGACGTGAATCCCGTTCTGCCGCCTTCTGCAACGCCCGCAGAAGATTCAACAAACGTCGTAACCGTGGAAGTACCCAGGATCGCACCCGTGCAGGTTGCGATCGAATCGCACAAGAGCGCGCGCTGAATATTTTTCACTTCTCCCTTGTCATCGATGAGACCGCTCTCTTTACCTGCCGCCTGGCACGTTCCCATCAATGTTCCGATCGTATCGAACATGTCAACCATCGCAAACGCAACCATCGCCGCAATAAAATCAAATATCTTGTCCGCTCCGATGCCCTTGAATCCGTTGATGAAGACCTGACCTACAGATTCTTTGCCAAAGCTTACAAACGCATCCAAAGGATTGGAGAATGTAATGCTGTCAAATACAGCCTGGCAGGATGCCGATCCGGCCGCCACACCGATCCCGCAGAATATATAATACAGGATCGCACTGCCGATGATACCCAAAACCATAGCCGCTTTCACGTTCAGCTTGGAGAAAATGGCGATCATGAGCAGGGAAATAATCGACACAGCCGCAGCGATCATTGCTGCGCCCGAAGTAGTAAACGTCCGAAGGTTAAATGAAAGCATCGTTACTTTCGTGCTGGTATCCAAGGCAACAAGGCCTGCATTCTGCATACCGACAAAGGCAATGAACAGACCGATACCGGCAGGGATCGCAATACGAATCGCCTGCGGAACTGAACGCACGATCGCTTTACGAGCACCGACAATCGTCAGGGTCAGGAACAATACACCCGAGCAAAGCACGATCAAAAGTGCGTTTGCATAGGAATACTGCATATTTCCGCAAATTGTAAACACAAAGAATGCATTTAATCCCATTCCGGGTGCCTGCGCAAACGGCAACTTCGCAAGGAATGCCATCAAAAGCGTACCAACAATCGCCGCAAGTGCAGTAACAATGTACATAGCTCCAAACGAAACCCCTGCCGCCTGGAACATATTGGCATTGACCATGAGGATGTAAACCATCGTCATGAACGTCGTCAAACCGGCGAGCATTTCTGTCTTGTAACTGGACTTCATCTCCGTGATCCCGAAGTAGTTGTCCATTTTGCCCAGGAAGCCCGTGTACTTGGTCTGCGCTGCCGCTTCGCCCCCAACCGATTCCTGCTCGATCTTCGGCTCTTCGGTGTTCTGATTTTCAACCATCTGAAACCTCCAAAAAGTGAAAATATTGTATAGATCGCGCTCCGCGCGAAATATCCTGTCAATACTCCCCGTCCATTTTTCCTTTTTCAAAAGGAAAAATGGACAAGGCACCTTGTCCACATAAATTTATCTCTATTTTATCACAAGTCTTTAACAAACGCAATCAGATAAGTCTGATTTTTTAACATTTTTCAAAAAATGTCATAAATACTCGTTACAAGGGCTCCATTTTATCCTTTTCGAAAGAGAAACATTCCTTCATTCCGTCCAAAGAATAAAAGCTAGTAAAACAGAATGGCAAGATCGTAAGCGAAACTCATCCGTTTATAGAAGTATTAACCAAAGCGGAGGCGCCCTGCCAGTCGGCAAGGCGCCTCCGCCATTCCACATAAATTTTTTTCTTATAAATCGGAAATACCGATTTTAACGCGGGATTATCGGTCAGATTTTTTCAGTGTCAAATATTGTTTTGGTTAAAAAATCTTTGAAAAGAATCTGCTTTTAAGCAACTGACGATTCTGAAGATTCTGCCCTGTTTTTTGTAAAATCGACTCGTGTACGAAAAGAATTCAATACAGCCAGCATCATGACCCCGACATCCGCAAATACTGCCAATCCCAGAGGAATGAGGTTGCATATTCCCAACGCCATCACCACGACTTTGATTGCGATAGAGAGCACTATGTTTTGCAGGACGATTCTCTTTGTCCTGCGCGCAATCTTTTTAGCCAACGGCAACAACGATAAATCGTCGCGCATCAGTACGACTTCCGACGCTTCGATCGCCGCATCGCTTCCGACTCCGCCCATCGAGATCCCGACGTCCGCCTCCATCAATACCGGCGCATCATTGATCCCGTCTCCTGCGTACATAAGCTTCCCTTTCGCTTTCAGTTTTCTTGCCACATTCAGTTTATCTTCCGGCAAAAGCTCCGCATACACTCCGTTTAAACCGATTTGCTCCGCCACATTCTGCGCTCGCGCCTCATTATCGCCCGTGAGCATGTAGCATTCCTCGATGCCCTGCTTTCTTAAATCGGCAACCGCTTTCTTTACATTTTCTTTGATCTGATCTTCGATTGTAACATATCCGAGGTATTTTCCTGCCGCCGCACAGTAAACGCAAGTCGCGCCCTCTGCAGGTTTTTGCACGGAAATCGAATGCACGTTCATCCATTTTTCGTTTCCGACCCAAACCTCTTTCCCATCGATCGTACAAGAAATACCAAACCCCGCATGCTCGGTGATTTGTTCCGCTTTATATGGTGTGGCGATATCTGAAAAAGCTTCCGCAATCGGGTGAGACGATCCCTTTTCAGCCGCCGCCAGCACCTTAAGCAACTCGCTCTTGTCTTCCGATTGCACTTCCCCGATCTTGAAGTTTCCGTAGGTCAGAGTACCTGTTTTATCGAATGCGGCGATCTTCGTATCCGCCAAGGCGTCCAAACCGGTAGAACCTTTAACAAGAATACCTTTTTTCGCCGCAAAACCGATCCCGCTGAAATACGATAACGGCACCGAAATCACCAATGCGCACGGACAGGAAATTACCAAAAACACGAGAGCCCTGTTGACCCAATCGCCCAAATTTGCCGCGTAGTTACCCGTAAATACAGGTGCCACAAACGCCAGTAAAACGGCAGCCGCGCAGACTACAGGCGTATAAATTGCCGCAAACTTTGTGATAAATTTCTCGCTCTTCGCCTTTTTTGCCGAAGAGTTTTCTACAAGATCCAGAATCTTTGCGACGGTACTGTCCGAATAGTCCTTTTCCGCCCTGACTTTGATAACGCCGCCGACATTGATCGAACCGCCCAGTACAACATCGCCGACGCCGGCATCACGCGGCATCGCCTCTCCGCTCAGCGATCTCGTGTCCAGCGTCGTAACTCCTTCCACGATCACTCCGTCGGTCGCAAGCTTTTCTCCTGCCTTGATCAGAAGCAGATCGCCCCTTCGTATCTCTTCCGGAGGAATCAGCTTTTCTCCGTCTTCCGTGATCACGCGCGCCGTTTCCGTCTTAAGATCCATCAAGGCGGCAATCGACTTGCGCGATGCGCCGACCGCGATCGACTGCAAAAGTTCTCCCAACGAATACAGCACCATCACTTCCGCCGCCTCTGCATACTGTCCCAAAATGATCGCTCCGATGCTTGCCAGAGTCATGAGAAAATTCTCATCAAAAATCCTGCCGTGTACAATATTTTTCACAGTCTCCCACAGGATCTTCCATCCTACAGTCAGATACGCCAGACCGTACAAAACATATCCAGCAATCAGCGCGGCATTCCCAGTCCCGACTTTTTCCGTAACGATTCCCGCAACCAAAAATACTGCCGAGAAAATAACCTGCAGCAATTCCGCAGCATGTGCTTGCCATAAGCTTTCACGCTTATTCTCTTCTTCCGCTATCTTTACCTCATCATAGCCTTCGATCACTGCGGTCGCTTCCTGATACGCTTGCTGCGAACCGCACTCCAAACGTATCGTTTGGTTCACAAATTGGACCGACGCCTTTACACCATCGATACCGTTCAACTTGCGCTCCAATTCTCCCGCACACGTTGCACAATCCAATCCCTCAATTCGTATTTTTCTGACCATCTTCTTATTCTCCGCAATGCACATGGGCTTTACTCATCAGTACAATACTCGCAATGTGTTCATCCGCTATGGAATAAAGTATATTCTTTCCTTCCCTCCGCGATCGAATGATCCGCGCATCCTTCAAAATACGCAGCTGATGCGAAACGTTGCTCTGGTTTCCTTCCACCGCTTCCGCGATATGATATACGCACATCTCCCCTTCCATCAACGCCAGCAATATCTTCATCCGCGACTGCTCCCCGATCGCCTTGAACGCCGCACACATCTGCGCTACGGTCTCTTCCGAAGGCATGTTCTTCCGCGCCAGTCCGGCCAACATGCTGTGCTCATTCAATTCTTCCGCTTCATCGTAATTTCTCTGACTTTCCATATATTACCTCGTTAAATAAGGTTTACATATTAATTTATGTTCATATATTAATATATCCAATGTAAAAAGTCAAGTGTATACTATCACAAAAAACCGCTACAACTTTGTAGCGGTTTTTTATAAAATATATTTCCCTATATATCCTTACATCAAAAGCAATGATTTATCAGAATAAGTTTAAATCTAAGTCTAAAACGGCATTTCGGCACAAAACGAAGAGACAAACTTTTTGCCGTTCAGATAAGACAGCGCGGAAAGTCCTTCAAACGATATGGATTTAGCCACGAGAATATGACGTTTGACATGATATTTTTTATTGAGGATTTCATCCCCGTACTTTTCGTCGCCCACAACGGGGTTTCCCAGAAATGCAAGATGCGCGCGGATCTGATGTGTTTTTCCGCTGTGCAGACAAACATCCACGAGAGAATATTCCCCGATCGTCTTGCGGACGGAATACTGCGTTATAATTTTTTCGGAAGAAGGATACGGCTTTTCAAAAATTTTAACGCGTGCGTTTTTCTCATCTTTCAAAAGATACGCCGTAAAAGTACCTTGCTTCACTTTAAACGGATGAAAACACAGCGTTTCATACCATTTTTCCGCACGGCGCTCCCGAAACGCAGCAAGAAGATCTTTTTCCGCTTCGCCGTTCCGCGCAAATACCATTATGCCGCAGGTATTCCGATCCAGCCGGTGAATAAAACGCGCGTTATATCTCTGCTGTACAATGCGAAACAAAGCTTCCGAATTCACGCCGGAAAATTTATCTGCCACCAATATATTATCATCGCAGTATACCTCGGAAAAACAGGCGCGCGACTCTTCTTTTTCCGTCGTATAATACACAACTTCATCTCCCGGATGCAGTGCAATATTTTCGCCGATCTTTACGCCGTTCACCCGAATATCTTTCGACCGTAAAAGCCGTGCAAAGGCAAACGATCCCTGTGCGTACGTTTCATCGGTAAAGTCTCTGAGCTTTTGTGCCTTTTGCACGATGAATTTTTGCATATGTTCCAACCCGCCTCAAAAGAAAATAAATAAGTCCCGCGACGGGGATACCGATCGCCAGAACAGTCGCGGCAACCGCCCCTCCGGCAAGCATGCCGTACAACAGATATGAAAGCAAAAACGCAATCCCTGTCTGCCCGCCTGCAATCGCCAACGCACGGCGAATGCCCAGTTCGCGCGCCGTCGCCGCAATTGCCGATACACAGGGAGAACAGGTCATAATAAACAAAACAAACGCCATCGCGCTCGCTGAACTCATCGCGACCGTCAGATCCGTCCCGTAAAACATTGCCAGCATTCCGGCTACGCTTTCCTTTGCCACCAGCCCCGAACACGCCGCCAATGCAACCTGCCACTGCGTTATGCCCATCGGATAAAATAAAAATCGCAGTCCTCGGCACAACCAGACCAACATACTCTCTTGACTGCCCTGCCCGACATATTCAAACGTCGGAGAAAACGAAAGCAAAAACCACATGACGATCAAAAAAGCCGTTACTGCCGTAACAATTTTTATTATAAACTGTTTCAGTGAAAATAGCAACGATTTTGCCGCAGCCGAAACATCCGGCCGCTGAATATGCGCTATTTCCAGAACAAATGTCTCCTCTTCCTTCCCTTTCAGCACAAGCGCCGCCCCAAACGCAAGCACGACTCCCGCAAAATAAATCGCCGTTACCGACAAAAACGCATTCTCAAAAAAACTGGATGCAATCGCCAGATAAACCGGCATCTTTGCACTGCAGGATATGTAACCTAAAATACAGATCACGCGCGTCTGCAGTTTCCTGTTCTCCAAGCCGCGCGTCGTCAGTACCGCTGCCGCCGTACACCCGAATCCCATTAATACGGAAAACGCTGCCCTGCCCGTAAGCCCCACGCGACGAAACAATCCGTCCGTCATAAAGGCAAGTGCGGAAAGATAGCCGCTCTCTTCCATCAAAAACAGCGCTAGATACAGGATCGCGATCTGCGGCAAAAACGAAAGAAGCATTCCCACTCCCGAAAACAATGCCCGCAGAAAATCAGCCGCTATCACCGCCCCCGCGTTTTCTGCCATGGCGGAAAGCGTACCACCAAGTTTGTCTGCAAGCAATGTCTCCAGCCAATCTTTCAAAAGCGTTCCGGGCATATACGGCGCGAACGCAAGAAAAAATACACTCAAAAGCAGAAAAAAGAAAAAAGGCAATGCAAAATAGGGGTTGTACATCAACCGTTCCGCCCTGCTCTCCTCTCGGCTCCCTTCTTCATAGATTCCTTCCAACACTTTCTCCGGTTCCGAAAATCTGCCATATCCGTTTCCGATTTTTCGGGATGTTTTCGGCATTGCCGATAAAAACTCCTTCAGTTTTCGTATATCCGCCCTTCGATGCGCATCAATACAAAGTACCGGTATTCCCAGTCTATCCGATAGCGCCGCGCCGTCCAGTTTACCGCCCCGCTTTTTCAAAAGGTCGCTCATCGTAACCACCAGCACGGCACGCACATTCCGCTCCAGAAGATCTTTCACAAGTCTGAGCGATCGGGGAAGCGTCAAAGCGTCCGCCACGCAGACCGCCGCATCATAATCGCCGTCGCTAAGAACTTTCTGAGACAGCTTTTCTTCCATACTGTAAGCATTCAGCGTATAAATTCCCGGAAGGTCGGTTATTTCTGCTTTCCTGCCGCAAAGATCGGCCGTGCACGTATTCTCCCCGACCGTTACCCCGTGCCAGTTACCTGTCTTTGCATGTGCTCCCGTAAGCGCGTTGAACAACGTCGATTTCCCGCAATTCGGATTTCCCGCCAGAACTATTTTCAACTTTCCTTCTCCTGCAACCCGATCTGAATTTTCTTTGCCAGAGACAAGCGCAGCGCAAGTCTTACCCCTTCCGCATCCAGCATGATCCCGCCTCCGAACGGAGCCTTGCGCAACGCCCGTACCGTTTTCCCCGGCGACACATTCAATGCCCTCAGCCGCGCTTCCAATGCCGGTGCCGCCTCCACTTTTTCAACTTCAGCGATCTGTCCGATCTGCAACTGTGATAAATCCATGCTGTATTTTATGCGATCTCTCACCGCCTTTATTCCAAAACAGCTCGCCTTCTTTTTCTGCCCCGCAATTTTATCCAAATAAAAGGCATAGAAAAAAAGGAGACATGATTCAAAGAAAAAGCATAGATAAATGAGAAACATAGATGGAAGAGAATGGCATGGGTAAATGAGAAACATGGATGAAAAAGAATGGCATGCGTAAATGAGAAACATGGATGGATGAGAAAGATAAGTCAAGTACCACCGGCTGAGCCGGTGGCTTGATTAGGCGCTTCAAGCGCAT
>ERZ1108162.67-NODE-67-length-42223-cov-5.100574_pt1 | contig 42223 bp, 45 predicted proteins | sample MGYA00403698_ERZ1108162 | MGnify/ENA primary metagenome ERZ1108162 (study PRJEB35170, sample SAMEA104062405) | human gut metagenome | biome: human gut; feature: human-associated habitat; material: faeces | place: Denmark | collected 2012-04-30 ... | reverse complement strand
TTGTCAAGCGTTTTTGAAAACTTTTTTTCGAATTTTTTATTTTTCTTTCGAATTTCCGTTCCCCTCCGCTTCCAGAGGCCTCTCTCGAGGACAGCTTGTTTATATTATCATATCCTTACTACTTTTGTCAACTATTTTTATCCCTTTTTTTTACTTTTTTCGTCTCTTTTTTAGAATACTGCAAAAGGAGATGACGACGGTGTCTCCTTTTGCAGTTTCTAATCGAGATCTTTTTACAAAACGGAGTTTCTACTCAACTCCCCGAATTTTTATCGAGACTGTGAAGATAATCCTTTATAGTATCGGAAAACTGATAATACTGGCAACCAAACTTTACTCCCGAAAAAGGAATCACCGTTTTTTCTCCTTTTACATCATACAAAAGAACTAAACCATTTTCGAACCCCGCTTCACTCTCCGCTATAAAAGCGTTGCACTCGGAAAATTTATCCATAATGCAGGAAATCGTCTCTTTATCCTCCGTCGAAAACTTTGAGGAAAGTTTTTTATCTTCTTTCCAAATAATATCTATACGAATAATATCTCGTTTTTCTACCTGCTTATATTTCGGAATTTCCTGTAATGCCAACATTTTGGAATTTTCTCGTTTTTGATTTGTCATTCCTATAAGTCCGACAACAAAACCAATAACAGGGAATATCACAGCAAGCGCGCAAAAAAAATAAGATTCGGAATAAACCATAAATATAAGGCTGTATATTCCCAAAAGAACCATTAAAATACCAAATAACAAAAATTTAAAAGTTTTGTTCACTATTTATTTTTTCTCCGTTCTTTTCAGAAATTTGAAATCAATATTTATAATTTATATTACATCCGTTAGCAACGGTGTCCGTAAACATTGATAAATCAAATCCAACCGAAAACCCTGAAACCGAAAATCCTACACTTCCCACAAAAGGATTCCGATTATGTCGATATTGAGCGTTTACAGAAGTCGTATAATAAGACCCCGTATTTCCCTGATACATTGGATTTTGAGAAGGAAGAAGAGAAAAAGAAGCTCCACCTCTCATAGCGCTAACTCTCGAGGCTTCATCTTGAAAAAGTGCAGCATTTAACGAAACATCAAAACCTAATCCCCCCTGAGTAAGTTCCGCAAGTTCGGTATATTCGCGATTTTCTCTAATTACTCCGTCAAAAGCAATTATCTCATAACTTTTAAATGTATTTATTTTATATGTAAACACATTTGAATCCCAATTGACAACCATAGCATCTGTTTTATGCCAAACAGGAAACTTCAACCATTCAAAGTAAACACTTATTTTCACATAGTCCACTTCTTTCGTACTTGCATTTTTATAGAAATATGACGGAAAAATACTGAATTGCATTTCATTGGAAGGAATCGTACCTCTAGTTTTTATTTCTCCATCGTTTTCATTTAAATAGGCTATTTGATCTTCGCCAATCTCAACATATGCGCTTTTGTATTCCTTATATGTTTCTTCTATCATGTCATCGTTCAACGTATCGATATAGAGTTCTGGCATTTGAATAGAAACTAAATAATTTCGCATTTGATTGATATCAACTTCTAAAGCACTGGCTGATACATTTCCCATTCCTAACATCAAAGAACCCAAAAAACAGGCAGTTAGCAATAATGTCTTTGCTTTAATACGCTTTCTCATAATTTTTACTCCTTAAAAATTTTCTAATTATACCATCTCTTACATTTCTTAAACTTTATAAAATACTATATTTTACAAGCAACCTATCCACATTGGTAGAAACCTCCCTTGACTTTCATTTGCAAGTCTTATCATTTTTTTGTATTATAACACACTTGGTATATTTTGTCAATATAAAATTTATTTTTTAAATATTTTTTTACAGCTAATGAATTTTACGACCTTTGACAATTACTCTTTTTTATGATATAATATTTTAAACGAACGAAACGGGAGGTTCCTTTGAAAACTCTGCGAATTATCTTTACGCTGATCGCGGCCGTATTTGCGGCGCTCGTCATTCCGCTCGGCGCGCTTCTTTCCTGGGCGTGGGCGGGGCTTTGCGGCCTCGGCGCCTTTCTCTTTTTCGGGCTGATGCTCCTTTGCAAGCAAAAGCAGGAGGAAAACGACAAACAGGCGCGGCACGCCGATCTTTCCGAGCTTAATTTTCAAAATACGCAGCCGCCGCAGGACAAAGACGGGAAAGAGGAGCGCTAAAAATATAAAAAAGTTTCTTTTTTAACAAATTTTTCACCGCAGAATTTAATTTGTATGTTGACAATCTTATCAAAAGAGCTTATAATAATAGTATCAAAATTCTATGGAGGCTTTATATGGACGCATACAGAAAATGGATCGATTCCCTCCCGCTTCTGGTAAAAATCATTTTCGCTTTACCTATACTCGACGGAATCCTTTTCGGAATCTACCGCATCTGCAAGGGAAACCTTCCCAATATCGTTCTCGGGATTATCTGGATTTTTGTCGGCGCGACGATTTTCTGGATTCTCGACATTATTTTCCTGCTTTGGAAAGGAAAGGTATTAGAGCTTTAACCTCATTATAACGAAACGGCGACCTCATGCATGTGAAGCATGAGGTCGTCGTTTTTTACCGAAATAATAATATTATTATATGTCGCATACGCGCGCACGCGGGAGGATCACGGGAAAATTTCAGTCCCGCCGCTCGAAGCTTTCGATCATGTCCAGCATCTCCTCGAAGCGCCACAAATCCTCCGCCGAATAATAATCGATATAAATCCGTCCCTTTTTATCGTTGCCGATGAGCGACACCTTAGTACGGAACACCGAACGCATCCGTTCGACAAACGCCTTGAGCTCCGCGCTTTTGGCCGCGGCGGCCGCGGCTTTTTCCGACTGCAACACCTCGGGCGGCGTGAGAAACGCCTTGACGGCGCGCTCCGTTTCGCGCACCGAGTAGCCGCGGCGGATTGCCTCCTCTGCGAAAGCATACTGTTTTTCCGCGGGTACGGGAACAAGCGCGCGGGCATGGCCCGCCGAAAGCCTGCCGCTCTCCACCAGCCCCACCACTTCGGGTGAAAGGGTAAGCAGGCGGAGGGTATTGGCGACGGCGGGACGGGATTTCCCGATAGTCCGCGAAATATCGTCCTGCGTCCAGCCGAATTCCGAAATCAGCCGCTTCATCATATATGCCGCTTCCATAGCCCCCAGCGAATCGCGCTTCAGATTTTCGGTGAGTGCGAATATCTCCGCGTCCCGCTCCGAAAAACGATAGACGCGCGCGGGGACTTCGGCTATTCCCGCCCTTTTGGCCGCCAGCAGGTCGCCTGCGCCCGCCAGCAATCGGAAGCGTCCATCCGCGCCCGCATTGACCACAAGGGGCGGAACGCCGTTGATGAGCAGATAGGCCGCCCGCTTTTTCAGCGCCGTCTCGTCCGCGGCCGAGGGCTCGGCTCCGCCTTCGATATCATCGACGGAAATGGTTTTCAATTCTCCTTCCTGCGCGGGGATATAAATTTTTTTCGCGTGTTTCATAAGCCGTTTCCCGATAAACAAAGAGCCGAGAGATTTCTCGGCTCAACCTGTTTCAACGCCCCGAAGAGCTCAATTATTTCCCGAAAGCTTGGGGGTCAGATGGTCGGGCGTAGGATTTCCGAAATTTTCAAAAGGGTTCTCCCTGTGTTTATCCTCTTCCCTGTCCATAAACGCAATGACCTCCGCATAGGACGCGCCGTTCATGAGCATGGACACTTCCTCGGTATAGATCGTTTCTTTTTCCACAAGCACGCGCGACATATTGTCGAGAATGGAACGGTTTTCCGTCAGAAGCTTCACGGCGCGCTCGTGCGCAGAGGCGACCAGGCGCCTGATTTCGTCGTCGATTTCCGCCGCAGTCTTTTCGGAATACCCGTCGCGGGCGCCGCCGCCGTATTCGTATTCCATGCCCATAAATACGGGCTGATCGGAATCGTAGGCCACCAGGCCGAGCTTATCGCTCATACCCCACTGCTTCACCATGCGGCGGGCGATATCGGAGACGTGCTGCAAGTCGGCGCTGGCGCCCGTCGTCACGTCCTTGATCACCAATTCCTCCGCCACGCGGCCGCCCAGGGACATGCAGATGTTATCCACGAGCTTGTTGTAAGACACGTCGTTGTCGTCCGTTTCGGGACGGGTCATGGTATAGCCCGCCGCGTTGCCGCGGGGGATAATGGACACCTCGTGCACGGGGTCGCAGTTTTTGCAAAGGCAGGCCAGCACCGCATGCCCCGCTTCGTGGTAGGCAGTGCAGCGCTTGTCGGCCTCGGTGACGACGCGGCTCTTTTTCTGCGGGCCCATCAATACTTTATTGATGCCGTCGTACAATTCGAGATTGCCGATAAGCTTCTTTCCGTTTCTCGCGGCCAAAATAGCCGCCTCGTTAAGCAGGTTTGCGAGATCCGCGCCCGAGAAGCCCGCCGTAATCCGCGCGACCGTCTTGAAATTGACGTCGGGCGCGATGGGCTTGTTTCGCGCGTGTACCTTCAATATCTGCTCCCGTCCCTTGACGTCGGGAAGGTTGACGTGTATCTGACGGTCGAACCGTCCCGGACGCAGCAGCGCGGGGTCGAGAATGTCCGCACGGTTGGTTGCCGCCATGACGATAACTCCTTCGTTGGTCTCGAAGCCGTCCATCTGGACGAGGATCTGGTTGAGGGTCTGTTCGCGTTCGTCGTGACCGCCGCCGAGCCCCGCGCCTCTGCGCCGCCCCACCGCGTCGATTTCATCGACGAAGATAATACAGGGCTGGTTCTTTTTGGCGAGGTCGAACAGGTCGCGCACGCGCGCCGCGCCGACGCCGACGTACATTTCCACGAAATCGGAACCCGAAACGGAGAAGAAGGGAACGCCCGCTTCTCCCGCAACCGCCTTTGCAAACAGCGTTTTGCCCGTGCCCGGAGGGCCGACCAAAAGAACGCCGCGGGGAATCCGCGCGCCGAGGTCGGAAAACTTCTTGGGGGTCTTCAAAAATTCGACGACCTCCTGAAGCTCTTCCTTTTCCTCCTCCGCGCCCGCCACGTCCGCGAAACGCACCTTGAGGTTGTTCTGCACGTGCGCCTTGGTTTTGCCCACGTTCATCACCTTTCCGCCGCCCGAAGCCTGGCGCAGGATCAGCCAGAAAACGACCGCCACGAGCACGACGCCAAGCACCGTGATAACGGTGGACCACATGCTGCCCGCATTGGGATTGGCGTAGTCGATGGCGACGCCGTCGGCCAGCCACTTTGCAACGATCGCGTCGTTGGACGCGTAAAAGTTCCAGCTGAAGCAATAATAGTAGTTTTTGGTGCCGTTGGCGTCGCGGAAAAGCCCTTCCAGCTTATAGCTGCTGATGTTTACTTCATTGATTTCCCCCGCCTCCACCTTGGCGATAAACTCGCTTATTTTAATCTGAGTATATCTCGGGGAAATAAATTCCATAAATAACAGCCCGATGACGGCCACCAATACGACGGCGATGACCACCCAGACGATTGTCTTGGTTTTCTTGTTCAATGCTTTGACTCCTTGAAAATTATGATACTTTCCGCGCGGCGGGCGCGAAGAACTCCTTACGAAAACGCCTTCGGGACAAACGCCCCGCACCTTACGGCTATTTTACATTTTACCACACGGCCGCTTTTTTTTCAAGCGTTTGCAGTATAAATTTCTAAACATTTAGCAAACATTCACAATTTTAACACGATTGTTTTCCGCTTTCCGCGCGCCCTTTCGCACGCGGGATTTTTTCCGCTTCCGCCCGATAAAAGCCGCCTATATTATCTTGAACTTTCGTCAAAAAATTATGCGGCGCGCCCTCGGGCTTTTCGACTTTCTTCCCCCTTTCCCGACAAGGTGCGCCCTTTTTCCGAAAAAGAAGAAAGAATTTACTTAAAAACGCTTGACAAACCAATACTATGCGGTGTATAGTATATCGTGTAAGGAGGCATACGGCATGGACATGCAGCTGAAAAGAGGTTTCCTCGACGTGCTGGTGTTGAGTACGCTCCTGAAGAAAAACTCCTACGGATACCAGATCATCAAAGACCTGGCGCCCGTGACGGAAATTTCGGAATCCACACTCTATCCCATTTTGAAGCGGCTGGAAGCGAGTAATTTTCTGACGGTGTATGCGGCGGAGCACAACGGCAGGCTGAGAAAATACTACACGATCACCGAGCGGGGAAAGCGGCGGATAGACGATTTTTTGCTGGAGTGGCAGGACGTAATACGCATTTGTGATTTCATTAGCAGAGAAAGGAGAAGAACCCCATGAACAAACGCGAATTTTTGAAGGCGCTGGAAAAACGCCTGAAAAATCTTCCGAAAAAGGAAATCCAGAAATCGCTGGCCTTTTATTCGGAGATCATCGACGACCGAATGGAGGAGGGCGCCTCGGAGGCCGAAGCGGTAAAAAATCTCGGCACGCCCGACGAGGTAGCGCGGGAGATCCTTTCCGACGCCTCTTTTTCAACGATTGTCCGCGGCAGCGCGGAGCGTATCAGGACGAAAAGCGGCGGCAATACGCTGTTCGTCGTGCTGGCAATCATCGGCTTTCCCATTTGGTTTCCCCTGCTCGTGACGGCGGCCGTGCTCCTCTTTTCGGGGCGATCGTGCTCGCCGCGCTGTGGATCTCCCTCTTCGCCGTACTCGCCGCGCTTTTAATTTCGTCGGTGGGAGGGGTCGTCGGGGCCTCCGTCCACTTCTTTACGGGAGAGACGGCCGCCGCGGTAGTGCTTTTGGGGATGTCCGTCACGGTGTTCGCCGCAACCATGCTCCTCGCACCGCTCGCAAAAAGGGCGCTCCGTTTCCTGTGGACGACGGCGGGCAAATGGCTGAAGGGCATCAAAAAAATGTTTGTCAATAGACGGGAGGAACGGGAATGAAAGGCAAAACAACCAGAAACATATTTCTATTTTTATTGGCCGTAGGCATACTTATCTGTATCGCGGGGCTTGCAATGGCCAACTTCGATCCCGCCCGCCTGCAAACGGGCGGCCCCTTCTCCCTCCAAAGCTTTTCGACGACGGAGAAGGTAACCTCCCTCTCTATCGACGTAAACGAAGCGGAAGTACGGCTCGTCCGCGCGGAGGAGGACGTTTCGGAATTCAGCGTGTCCTACGAGGAAAACGCCGTCGTGAAGTTTGTCCCCGAATACAAGGAAGGCGTCTTTTCCCTCACTTCGGTAGAGGTCGAATGGTACCGTCGCTTCTTCTCACTCACTTTCAAAACGCCCCTGGTCACGGTGCGGCTTCCCGAGGAGAGCTACGAACATTTTTCCGTCAAGACCCGAAACGGGGCGCTTTCGTCCGAGAGCGAGCTTTCGGCAAAGAGCGCGTATCTTGCTACCTCCAACGGAAAAATCAGCGTACGAAATCTGACGCTTACAGGCAACCTCACGGCGGAAAGCAGCAACGGCGCGATGCTGTTGAGCAATATTTCCGCTTCGTCCATTACGGCAAAAACAAGCAACGGAAAATTTGAAACCGACCTTCTTACCGCGGCCGATATCTACTTAAAAACCTCCAACGGCAAGATCGACGCGCAGACCTTGCTCGCCGCCAATTCAATTGTGCTCAAGACGAGCAACGGCGCGATCAACGCCACGGTCGTAGGGACGGCGGAGGATTTCAGGATCGACGCAAGCACCTCCAACGGCAGCAACAACCTCGCCGATACCGCCGCGGGCGACAAAGCCCTTACCGTCCGCACGAGCAACGGCAATATTTCCGTATTCTTCCTCGGCTGACGACAACGGGGCAAATTTTTTGAAAAAATACGGTTGAGATGAAATTATGAGAGAAAAAATTCCCCGCCTGAACTTAAGTTATCCACGGCGAATGTGGATAAAAAAGGGTTGTCCACATTAAAATTTTTTATTTTGTGGATAACTTTTCCGACAAATACACATACTAATGCGTTTTTGTCTCTTTTCAGGCCCTTTTATCCCCAATTTTCAAGCAAATTGTGGATAACTTATCCACAGAGTTATAAAAAAGAGTGTGGAAAAGTATCTGTTTGGGGAGAACTAAGCCAATTTTTTGGGGATAAGTCAGATTTTTTCGACCGAAATCCCCCTGTTTCCCCCTTTGAAACGACCATATGTTTCGGTAAAAAGGGAGTTATCCACAATCATCCCCATATGAATATTTGTATCGGGCACGTCCCGCGGGCAAAAAAATAAGGGGGGAAATATCCCCCTGACGGAACTCTTTATTTTCAAGGCAACCTCGCAAAAATACATACTTTGCGATAATCGAGCGATCACATCGCGCGGCGTCTCCTTAAACGATATTGCGGCGGCGGCTTCTGCCGTGCATTTCCCAAAGCAAAGAGGAGAGGCCGTCGGAGATAATCTCCGCCATCGAATAGACGAGGTTCAGCCGGGTGGTATTGAGCAGGCCGTAGCTTAAAAGGGATTTTTCCGCGACGATCCCCATCACGGAAAGGTCGCCGATGCTGCCCAGCTTTTTATTGGCTCCCGCTCCGGGAAAGAGGGGCGCGTCGTTTACCTTGATGAGGCCGATATCCCCTTCGCTGCCCACGGCCGCGTCAACGGCGATCACTTTTCTGCCGCGGTGCGTCTCGCGCAGAAAGGTGCGCATATATTTGATTTCCTTGGCCGTGACGGGCGCGGAAAGGGTTCCGTATAAAAAACAGTTTAGTCCCTGCGTCTTATATTTCAGCATCGAGCCGACGATCGGCCCCAGGCTGTCCCCGATCGCCAGGTCGCTGCCGATACACAGCACGACGGGGAGCTCAAGCGCCTCCTCGGAAGACTTCTCCGCCGGGCGTTTGGTTCCCCCGCCGCGGGCGGCTTCGGGCGCCGAGCGCAAAAATTTTTCTACGGCCATCGCCGTTCCGTCGGCGGCAAGCTTATTGAAAAGGTTAAAACAATATTCCATGGAAAGGGCTCCTTCGAAAACAAAATACGCGTACAATCGAAAGGATTATTGCCCTTTTTATCCCTCTTATACATACCGCGGGCAAAAAATCTGACGCCCGCCTCCAAAGACTTGAATTCTGTGAAAATATATGTTAAAATAATAAAGCGTTGCGGGGGATAAAAGACCTCGCATACGTCAAAAAACAATCGGGAGGACAAAACAAATGGCAAATTTGTTAGCTTCTTTTCAAGCGGGATACATCGCGGACCTCGTCTGCGCCGCCATATTAATCATCTGCGCTTTCGCGGGCCTCAAAAAGGGCTTCGTCAAAAGCTTTTTCGGCCTCGTCTCCACGCTCGCGGCCCTGATCCTGGCCTTCGCTTTAGCTTCCACCGTTTTAGGCTGGATCGACTCCGCGTTCGGCATGACCGAATTTTTCAGCGGAAAATTCGAAACCTCTTTCCTTAAAATCAAGGGCTTTGACACGGACATCTCCGCCACGGGCATAAACGCCGCGCTCGGGAGCGTAAATCTGCCCGGCTTTATCAAAGACGTCCTCGCCAAAAAGCTGGGCGAGGTAAACAACTTAGCGCCCGGTACGACCCTCGCCAATCAGGCGGCGCCCGTAGTGGCGCAGTTTGTAGGCCTTTTGATTTCGGGGCTCGTCATATTCGTCGTCGTAAAGCTTCTGCTGCTCATCGTGGAAAAGATACTTACCTCTATCGTCCGTTCCTGGTCGGTGGCGGCGGCCCTCAACGGGCTTCTGGGCTTCGCCATCGGCGCGCTGAAAGCCGTGCTGTTTATCTGTCTGATTCTGGCCGTTCTTTCGCTGATCCCTGCCGAACCGATCACCACCTTCTTCGATAAGACGCTGGTGCTCAAATACCTTTACAACGATAACCCGCTGACCAAGCTTTTGGGTATGTTTATCAAATTCTGAACGTTTTCTCTTTCTTGGAGCCCCTTTTTCGAGGGGTTCCTTTTTTATCGGGTCAAAAAAATTGACACGCGGGATAAAAAATGTTATAATACGGGCTACGGAAGGTTTTCGGAGAACACTTCCGAATAAAAAAACCGAGGTTTAACTGAATATGAAAGGATTTTTTACTGCTAAGCGGCTCTGCCGCGCGGGGATCATCGCGGCCCTCTACGTCGCTCTTACTTATGCGTTCGGCGCGCTGTCCTATCAGGGCTTTGTGCAGATACGACCCGCCGAGGCGCTCTGTATCCTGCCCCTCTTCTTTCCCGAGGCGGTACCCGCGCTCTATATCGGGTGTATGCTGGCAAACGTAGCCTCCCCGTTTTGGATTTACGACGTGTTTATCGGCTCTCTGGCGACCCTCTTCGCCGCCGCAGGGACCTGGCTTATCGGAAAATTTTTCAGAAATAACGCTTCGAGAATCGCGCTCGGCGGGCTCTTTCCCGTGCTGTTAAACGCCTTTGTCATTCCCGTCGTTATCGTGTTTTTATGCGGCGATCTGTCCTACGGAACGCAGGCGGCCACCTATTGGGCGCTGGTCGGCTCCCTGGCCGCGACGGAAGCGATCTGGGTATATGCCCTGGGCGTTCCCCTCTATTTTTTTGTCAAACACATGCGCGAAAAAAATATCGCCGCCTTTTCCGATTTGGGAAACAGACGGCAAAAAGAAACAAAATAACGGTTGGAAACATAATCCCCCGAAGGGCAGCTCCGAGCCCTTCGGGGGATTTTCCTTAAAAACCGTCTATTTTTTCCTATGGGCGCGGACATAGGAAACGGGCACGTCCATACGCGCGGCGATTTCCTCCTCCGTCATACCCGCAGCGGCAAAACGCGCGCACACCGCGTTTATGTTTTCGCCCACCTCCACGATATGCCCGTCGGGATCGAAAAAGCGCACGACGCGCTGGCCCCAGCGATGTTCGAATACGGGATGCACGTATTTTACACGGTCCGTCGCTTTCAGCCTTTCCGCGAAAGCGTCAAAGTCGTCCTCCTCAAAATAGAGCTCAGCGTCCTGCCCGCCGTAGGATACGGTTTCGGAGCGGATAAATCCCTTCCAGCTTTCCTCCGTCTGCAAGCATACGCCGCCCGTCAAAGTGACGTTCGCGCCGAAATCGAGAACGACGCGAAGGTTGAGAATTTCCTTATAAAAGGCTTTTGAGGCAGCCATGTCTTTGACGACAAGCAGGGGATTTTTGAATTTCATGGTTCACCTTAAATAAAATCGAAAAAGTTTCTCTCGTCGGCCGCCTTCGCGTCGCCCATCGAACCTACCTTCAGACAGAAATCGACGTCCGTCAGCTTTTTCCGCTTCTGTCCCTCTTCCACGGAAAAAATATGCTTGCCGTTGGTATAGACGAATTCCTTTTTTCCGTTTTCCTCCACGAGACAGAAATCCGCCACGCCCGAAGCCAGCTCCTTTTCCGCTTCGCCGCCCCGAGCGAGCTTCACCAGCTTCCACGAGGAGGGAATGAAGCCGTAATCCTCCTGCTTTTTATTCTTTTTCAACTCTTTATCCACATTGAGAAGATTATTGTTGATAAACACCTTTTTCGCGTCGCGCTTGCCGTTTTTCGCCGCGCCCCCGCCCGAATCCACCGCGCCGCCCGAAACGAGCGACTTTCCCGAAAAGCACATGACAAACGTGGAAATAAAGCCCGCGATTGCCTGTACGATCCTCACGGGAATGAGCAGAACCTCCACCAGCGGATTGCCGCCCGACCTTTCCCTGTTCGGTTTCTTGATGCAATATACGTTTCCGTCGGCGTCTGAAAGGGGTTTTATGTAGGAATATTTGGGATCGGAAGCGATCGCCTCCACGTCCAAAGTAGAGAGGTTAAGCCGATAGATCTCCGAGGGCATGTATTCGATGAAGTTGTTGTTTCCGTCCCTGCCCACCCCGTAGGAGTTAAAGAGGACGGCGCTTCCGCTGCGGTCGAACGAAGGATTTTCGTCGAGGCTGTCCCCGCCCGTGATACACTTGTAATCGCCGCTGCCTTTGGGAAAGAGCGCGATGCGCGAGGTGACGGAATCCACCTGCACGGCGGCCAGCATCTCCCCGTCGGAGTTATAGGAGACGGACATAAATTCCACGTCGTTGGCGGAGACGATATGCGCTTCCGTCCTGATTTCGTCGTCCAAAAGCTTGGAATAGATTCCCGACGAATCGTTGACGGAAAAGGCATAAACAATGCGGTTTTCGTCCTCGGTAAGCGCTACGCCGTGGATCGCGGCGGTGACCGAGGTTTCGCCCCGACCGCCGAACAGATATCCCTCCTCCATCAGCTCCGCCGCGTGCCCCTGCGTTTTCCATTCCTTGGTTTTTGCGCTTCTCACCGCCGTCTCGCGGTAGTGTACGATATAATTGCTTTCGAACTTCTGCACGGCGCCGTCTTTATAGACGCCGAGCTGTTCTCCGTCGCTGAATACGAATTTCATGCCTTCGCTCCGTTTTTTCTTTATTATATAACAAACGGAGCGCAAAAGCAAACGTTTTAACGCTCCGCGCCGTCATTTATGCGCAATCTCCGCCCCTTCCCTTCAAAAATGAGGGTCGTCGGGGAGATAATATCCCGGCTCGCAGATCACGGCCAGCTCGCTCATGAACCCCTTTCGGCATGCGACGACGAGCTTTCCCGCAAGAAACGCTTCCACCAGCTTATCCAGTTGTTTTTTGCTGTAAATATAGTCGGTCGTCGCCTGATGCTCGATCTGCGCCCCTAATTTTCCGTTGTCTATATAGTACAATTTCAAAGCGTGAAGCCGAACTTCATCTCCTTCCCAGGACGGCGGCGGGCTGAATTCCATTTCCGCCGCGTAGGGCTTAATGAGGAAGAACTCCGACGCTTTTTCGGTATATGGAACTTTTTTACGTACAAAAATCAATTTTGCGCACAGAAGCACGAAGCCCGCGGCCGCAAAAGCAGCGCCCAAAAATTTCACAAAAGGAAAAATCAGGCCGGAAAGCACAATCAATCCCACCCCGATACAGCCCCACCCGAAGAGATTGCTTACCCTCACATTTTTCAAATTTTCTTTTTTGCGCCGCATCTGTTTCAAAGCGGCGTTGAAAGCGAAATTCTTTTCTATGTACTCCCGCTGATTGACGATTTTATCAAGCTCGAAGGGCGGGGGCGGGTCGGGCAGATAAATTTTTCCTTGTTCTTCCCAATCGTGGGCAACGGGCAGGGCCGTCCCCCCGTCTCCTTCGTCCGAAGGCTTTTCTTTGTTTTCCGTTTTTTCTTCCGTAAAAACGCTTTCTTCGGGAATTGTCGTTTCTTTTTCGGAAAAGGGAAAAACCGTTTCGTTCAAGGCTTCCGTCTCTCCGCCCGCTTCTTCCTTTGAAAAGTCGAAATATCTTTCTTCCTCTTTCGGAAGCGCCTTTTCCCGAGCGCTTTCCTCCCCTGTTTTATCGTCGCATCGGGAAAACTCCCTTTCCAAATCGGAATTCGTTTCAAACCACGCCGTGCCGTCCGTTCTCTTTTCGTACCAGGCGGGTTCGGCCTTCGCATCTTTCTTTTCCTTATCTTCTTCAAAATTCTCTTTCATTTTCTCTTTCTTTCCGTCGGCGAATACGAGGCGGAAAGGCTATCCGCCGTTCCGCCCCGCGCCGTATTTTTCTTGTCAGAAATGCGTTATTTGTTTTCTTTTTTGTCCTTTACGGAAGCTTCCGCTCCGTTTTCCTTTGCTTCCGCCGCGGCGTCCTCCGCCTTCTGCGGCGCCACGATCTTCGGCAGGGACAGCCCCGCCATGTTATACACCTCCTCGAGAGGCGGCAGGCTCTTGAGCATACCCGAAAGGAAATTTGCCGTAGAGGTCTTTCCGTCCTTGTTTTCGCCGTTGTCCCAAACGGTGACTTTGTCTATCTTGAGCCCCGAAATCGCCTTTACCTGTTCGGAAACGATGTTCTCCAGCTTTTCGGTGACCATCAGCCGAACGGCCTCGTCCGCAGAGCCTGCGGCTTTCACGATGTTGGCAAGACCTTCCGCCTGACGGGACAGCTTTTCCTGAATACCGCGGGCTTCCGCTTCCATCTTGGCAAAAATGGCGTCGGCCTCGCCTTTGGCCTTACGGCGCATCTGTTCGGCCTGCGCTTCCGCGTCGATTTCCATTTTCTTCTTTTCGATTTCCGCGGCGACGATGATATCCGCTTCGCGGGTGGCCTTTTCCCTTTCGGCACGCGCGATTTCGGCTTCCCTCTGCGCGGCATAGGATTCCTCGAGGGCCTTCGCCTCCTGAATTTTCTCCGCGGAAACGGCGATCTTCAGCGACTCGGCTTCCTTTTCGCGCAGAATTGCCTTGGATTGCGCAATTTCCGCTTTCGATTTATTTTCGCCCGTAATTGCGGCGGATTCGGCTTCCGCGACGGAAATTCTTTCCTGCATCTTCGCGTTCGCCTGACCGACGGAGCCCTTTCTGTCCTCTTCGGCGACGGACACTTTCGCGTCGTTGATCGCCTTCGCGGCGGCTTCCTTACCCAATGCGGTGATATAGCCCGATTCGTCGGAAATATCCGTCACGTTGACGTTGATCAGCTTGAGGCCTATCTTTTTCAGCTCGCCCTCCACGTTGCGGGAAACGGCGTCGAGGAATTTATCGCGGTCGGCATTGATTTCCTCGATATCCATCGTCGCAATAACCAGACGAAGCTGACCGAAAATAATATCTTTCGCAAGCTCGGAAATATTCTGAAGCGTAAGCCCCAAAAGACGTTCCGCCGCGTTCTGCATGATCGCGGGATCGGTAGAGATACCGACGGTAAAAATAGAGGGTACGTCGATACGGATATTCTGCTTGGACAGCGCGCTTTTGAGATCGACGCTGATCGAAAGCGGGGTGAGGTCGAGAAAGGTATATTTTTGCAGGAAGGGCACCACGAGGGTGACGCCGCCGTGCATACATTTGGCGCTTCTGTACGTGCCGTCTTTGTTTTTGCCTATCTTACCGTGGACGACCAGCACTTTATCCGACGGACAGGTTTTGATTCGGGTCATGATGACCAGAAGCAGCATAAATACGATGAGCACCGCGACGATGGCGACGACTACGCCTACGCCCGTTGCGGCAAGCAATGCGTGATTAAACATTTTTTCTTTTTCTCCTTAAATTTTTATATCGGTCAAACGCAGAGCGCGTTTTCCTTAACACCTTTTTTAATCTTTTCTCACAAATCTTTTTTGTCGTCCGTTTGGATTTTTTCTTCCTTTTCTTTTTCCTCTGCGGCGACGGTCGAAATTCTCTTCACTACCATGTAATCGGCGCCGATTTCCGTGATGACCACCCTCTCGTCCACAGGGATACGCTCGGTTTCGTCCGTGACGGCGTCAAGCTCGGTATAAGCGCCCTGCGCGGTGAGCACAACCTTGCCCCTGCCCGTGCGGGAAGGCGCAATGGATACATACACGCTGGCCTCTTTTCCGATCAGTTTTTCTTTGTCGAGGTTGCCGTTGCACTGTAATTTTGCAATGCCCTTCAAGGCCAGCGCAACTAAAATCATGGATCCCAACCCCGAGACCAGAGACAACACGATGGCAAGGGCGATGTTTTTGGAATTGATCTGAAGGATCAAAAGCCCGACCCAGCCGCCGATGGCAAAAAAGGCGGTCAACCCCTTGATCGTAAACAGGGAAATGCCGAGATCCCCGTCCGCCGAATCAAACGCCCCGTCTCCGCCGAAATCGCCGTCGGCGTCGGCGTCCGCTCCGCCGCCGAAGGAACAAATCATCATAATAATCTGAATGACGAGCAGCACCGTGCCTATAACGGCGATGTAAAAATAAATTTTTTCCGGCGTCGTCAAAGAATTGTACCAATTCATATAAAAATCTCCTTTTCGAGCTTTTTTGCTTGCAAGCCGACCGAACCAAAAGCTTTTTCGCTCTTCTGCCGAGCGGACGAACGTTGCGGGGCGGGGCGGAATTTTCCTTCCGCGCCGTGGACGAGCCGTGCATTTTTACCGAAAAAGACCCATACATCGTATGTTTCCACACAGTGCATGAGTCTCATTTTTTAAAAGCCATCCGAACGGATTTGCCCTTCCGTTAGAAGTCGGATTTCGTTACGTATGATCCCGAAAGGAACCGTGCGCAAATTACTCCCTCAACTTGCAGTATCGTCAGTCTGTCAAGCTTGTTGTTCAGTTTAGATATATTATATCACAAATTTCGGAAAAGTCAAGGGTTTTTTGTGAAATTTTTCCGAAAATCGTATCGAAGGAAAAAAGGACGGGTTAGGTCCCGTCCTTTTTCGTCCGTTTCTATTCTTTATCCTGATTGTCCTTGCTGTTGCCCAGATACGTCCCGAAGAAATCGGACGAGGGCTTTTTATAAGAAGAGGTACGGGGCTTGTCGTAGGGCTTGCGTTCGCCGTTGAGCTCCGTTCCGCCCTCGCCGCGCTCCGAATCCCTGTTGTAAGGCTTTCTATACCCCTCTCCGTCGCGGTTATACGGCTTCCTGTATCCGTCGTCGCGGCCGTAATCCTTGTTATAGGGCTTCTTATAGCCCTCTCCGTCGCGATTATAGGGCTTCCCGTATCTTTCCCCGTCGCGGCCGTAATCCTTGTTGTAGGGCTTTTTATAGCCTCCCTCGCGGTTGTACGGTTTTCTATAGCCTTCGCCGTCGCGGCTCAAATCCTTATCGTAGGGTTTTCTGTATCCGCCGTTATAGCCGCGGCCGCCGTATCCTCTCTGCGGGCGTTCCTCTCTCGCGGGGGACGCGGGGCGGTCGGGATAGCGCACGTTGGACGGCACGATCACGATATAGCGGTACGGCTCCTTGCCCTCGCTCTGCGTTGTCACGTCCTCCCTGCCCGAAAGAGCGGCGTGAATGATCCGCCTCTCATACGGGTTCATGGGCTCCAATTTGAGTTTCTTTTCGAAACGAATCGCCTTTTCCGCCAGCTTGTTGGCAAGATTTTGCAGCGTGAGTTCGCGGTTTTCGCGGTAATTTTCGCAATCGACCACAACTCTTTTGTATTCGTCGCGGCCCGTATTGGCCACGGCTCCCGCGATCGTCTGAATGGCGTCCAGCATCGCGCCGCGCTTGCCGATCACCGCGTTGGTGTTGGCCGCGGTAACGTTGATTTCTATCTTTTCCTCTTCCCTGCGAAGCTCCGTGCAGGCCGTGATTTTGAGAATGTCAAACAGCCCTTCCAAAAACTCGACGGCTCTTTCTCCGTCGGTGCGGCCGTTCGCGTCGCAGTGGACCTCCGTCTGCCTTTCTTCGGGTTCCTTTTCCTCTTCCGCCTCGGCCGACGCTTCGGCTTCTTCGTCTCCGCCTTTGGGGGCGATTTCCACGCGCGCTTTTACGTATCCGAATAATTTCTTCTTCCCCTCCTCCAAAACCCGGATGTCCGCTTCCTCTTCCTTCAGCCCGAGCTCTCTCAAGCCGTCCCGGACGGCCTCTTCCACCGTCTTTCCCGTAAATTCCTGATACTCCCGTTTCATTTTTTACTCCTTTTTATTGCAGGCGTCACTTTTTATTCTTTTTTCCCGCTTTTTTGTCTTTATCCTTTTCGGGCACGTAAACCCGTCCCGGAAAACGCTTGTTGTACTGCTCCTGAAGCGCCTTTTCTTCCTTTTTGTTCATGACGATCTCCACGACCTTGTTGATGACCAGCGTCATGATCAGGGACAGGATATTGCTGGTGACCATATAAATGGAGAAGGCCGCGCTGTACATAAACGCGAAGATCGCAAACATAACCGTCATGATGATGAGCATCATCTTCTGATTCATCATGCCCTGCCCGTCCACCGAGGAATACTGCGTCTGTTCCTTCTGCGAACGCATGGAGACAAACTGCTGAAGCAGAATAGTGCCGATCGAAAGCACGATCAGGATATAATAGCCGTTGAACTGCGATTTTTCCGCGGAGAGCTTGGCCGTAACGACGTCGTAGCTTCCCTGATTATAGGCGTCGGTATGTCCGCTGATGTTGGCAAATTTCACTTTTTCTCCATCGACGGAGAATTTTCCGTTGCTCACGGAGCTTTTGAAATCGTTATAATTGAGCACGGGGTGCTTAAAGGTCGCGTCCGTCGCCCAGATATTTTTTACCCAAAGAAATTTCATACGCTTAACAACTTCGGTGTCATACGTATGCTTCACGTTGTCCTGCGCGGCGGAAACGAGAACCTCGCGGCAGGCGTTTTCCATTTTTATAGGCGTCTCCGTATCCGCGGAAGCGGAAACGAGCGCATCGACCCGTTCCTTCCAGGTCGTCGCGGACCCGTCGGCGTTTTCAAGCTTTTCGGAGCTTGCGTAAAGCCTTTCGGCATCTACGTAGTAGGTCTTTTCCGTGTCTTTTATATATCGGTAATCGTTTTCGGCGTAATTTTCATTGTAGATCAGCGTATAATAGATACACTTCGTTTTCCCGCTTTGAGAATCCGCGGTTTCCCTGACGAGAATATGCCTCGTCTGCGTAACGGTTCCGTCCTCGTTCTCTTTCGTAATGATATAATTATCGTCGATATTTTCCGCCTTCAGCTCCGCGCAGTAGGGATTGAGGTACTCGTTGTACGAGTTGGCCATCAGATTGTAGTTCTGCATATTGGCGTACTGTGAAAAGGCGTTGAAGGCGTTGATGGCGACGATGAACACGACCAGCGAAATAATCGCGGGAAGGCAGGACGAAAACATGGAAATGCCGTTTTCCTTATACATTTCCATCAGCTTCTGATTATACATCGCCTTGTCGCCCGCATACTGCTTCTGCAGCTTCTCCATCTTATCCTTATTTTCTTTCATCTTGATGTTCTGCTTTCTCATCGTCACCCTTTGATAGATATCGAAAGGGAGGACGACAAGCCTCAAAATGATAGAAAATACGATGATGCCGATGCCGACGACGCCTATGCCCTCGATGAGGACGCGGATTAAGTGTCCGAGCCAGTTGAGGGAAATATCGTACGTCTTTCCCAGAAAGGGAATGACGGGATCGCTTGCCAATAAATTGAGAAAGTTCATTATTCTATTTCAATTAACCTTTTTTGATGAGACTTTGAAAAAATTCAGAGCACCCAGCGCCTTTTGAAATAATTTTCCGGCGCGGGATCGTATCCCCCTTTGGAAAAGGGATTGCATCTCAATATCCGCCACGCGCCCAAGAGTATCCCAAAAAGAGCGCCGTGGTTGTTGATGCACTCCAGCGTGTACTGCGAGCAGGTAGGACGATAGAGACAGGTATGCTTCGACAGATGTTTCTGATAAAAGAGGATCAGCCGCATGCAAAGCATTTTGAGATAGGGCCTGAAAACCCTTTTTCTCAAATATTTCGCGTTTTCCCTTGCGAGCGCGAAAAAACGCACGCTTACAGTTTTTCCTTTTTTATCATACATTTCAAATGTTTTCTGAAGGTGGAAAGCTCGTATTCGTCCCTGACTTTGGGAACGAGCACGATTGTCCACGTCCCCTTCATCTCCTTGAGCTCCGCGCGGAAAGCTTCGCGAAGCAGCCGCTTGATCCGATTGCGCTGCACGCTCTTGCCGTGCCTTTTTCCCACCGAGATGCCCATGCGCGTCTGCGGAGAGGGCATACAGATCATCGTGAGGGAAGGGGAAAACGCCCGCCTGCCTTTCGAAAAAAGCTTTTGAAAGTCCGCTTGTTTTTTAACTCTCAAATATTCCATGCGTTTCTCCCGCTTCCGTTTCCCGCCGTCGCCCTGCCTTAAAAAGCGCGGATAATAACGAATAAGCCGCATTTACAAAACTGTACTGCGGCCTTTCCCGTCCGGGCGCTTGTCCCTTAATAGGTAAGCTTCTTTCTGCCCTTGTCTCTTCTTCTCTTCAGCACCTTTCTTCCCGCCGTGGAAGCCATTCTCTTTCTGAAGCCGTGAACCTTGTTTCTCGTTCTCTTTTTGGGCTGATACGTTCTTTTCATGTCGTTTGTCTCCTGTTTTTTGATTTGTTTTTATTTTTTACCGGCGCCGCGCGTCTCGCGGTCCTTAAAAGCCGGGGTTTTGCTTCGTCGAAAAGAAAGCTCTTTTCTTTCGGAAAAAGCCTCTTTTATCATTATAGCGCAAATTTAATTCTCCCGTCAAGCGATTATGCGGTGGTTCTGACGGGCAAAATCAAATAAGAGCTTTCCTGACTGTCCTTATTTTCCAAAGTAAAGGGCGCGATGGGCGTATTGAAGGAAAGTTTTACCGTATCTTCGTCGAGCGCCTTCAGCGCGTCGAGCATAAATTTTCCGTTCATGGCGATCTTAAGCTCCTTGCCCGACATCTCGCCCTTGACGCACTCCGACACGTTGCCGATCTCCGAATTGGCGGTGATGAGGATATTTCCGCCCTTGACCTCGAAAATGATCAGATTGTTTTTATCCCCGCGGATGAGCACGGACGCGCGCTCCACGCTCTCGATCAGCTCGGCGCGCGAAACGCAGAACTGCGTGGAAAACGCGGGCGGGAAAATATTGCTCTTGTTGACGAATTCGCCCGTATAGAGGCGGGAGGTGAGCACCGTATCGTCCACGCTGACAAACAGCATGTTTTTTGCGACGTAAATTTTAAGCGTTTCGTCTCCGCCCTCGAGCATCCTCGAAATTTCGGTGAGGGTGCGCGCGGGGCACACGATCTTGACGTTGCCGTTTCCGCCCGCCGCTTCACACTGCGAAACCGCCATGCGGTAGCCGTCGAGCGCGGTCGCGTGCAGCTTTCCTCCCTCCGTCTCCAGCAGACAGCCCTTTAATATAGGCCTGCTTTCGTCGGTGGCGCAGCAGAATACCGTCTTGGAGATGAGGGCTTTGAGGGCCGCCTCCTTCACTTCGAAATACTCTTCCCCCGCTTCTCCCTTGATCGAGGGAAATTCCGACGCGGGAAGCGCCTGCATAAAGGATTCGGAATCCTCGTAACGGATTTCGAGCCCCTTGTCCCCCGTGGAGATCACCACGTTCATGCCCGACACCTTGCCGATGAAATCGGAGAAAAATCTGCCGTTGACGCAGATTTCGCCCTCTTCGAGGACGTCCGCCTTTATTTTCTTTTCGATGGAGATTTCGCCGTCGTAGGCGAGCAGCGTCACCACGTCGTTCTGCGCTCCGATTTTGATACATTCGAGCACGGGAGTCGTCGTCTTGGTGGAACACGCTTTGCTTACCGTCACCGCCGCGTCCGAAAGGACGAGCCCGTCGCATATAAATTTCATAGTTTTCCGCTCCTTTTTTGCCGCCGCCGTTTTGCGGCGGGGATATCTTTCAACTCGGAATCATTTTACCATATATATTGCTTTTTGGCAAGCAAAAACCTTTTTCCCTTATAAATTTTTTCCAAAAAATTTCTCGGCCGCGCGGCCTCCTTTTCTCCCGTAAAAATTTCATAAAGAGGCTCCGCTTTCCCGTTCCACGTTGATTATTTTGTTAAAAAAGGTATTATTAGTATTAGTAATAGGGACGGTGGAATTGTGGATAACTTTTGATTTTCGACAAAAAACGACCCTTTTTCAGCGTTAATTGACGTCCATTAACGCGTTTATACGGAAAAAAATTGTGGACAAGTTCGCCTGTTTTTGTGGATAAAATTGTGAATCAAATGTGAATAAGTGGACAACCCGATGTTGATCGTCCGTAACGGATTTATAAAAATAATAAAAGCATAAATAAAAATACTGTTTGAAAAAGTTATCCACAAAAGTTGTTCACATTGTGGATAAGGTTGTCCTCAATCTGTGGACAAGGTGCGGCGGAAAAACAGGGATTCTTTTATGCACAAAATTTAATCGCGGCGGAAAGACGATTTTTTTATTTCCGACAGAACGCTTGAATTTTTTTTCTCGGTATGCTATAATGGAAATATGATGGATATTCAAAGGATTTTAGAAGAAAATCAACGGGCGATCGAGGGTGAAAAAAGGGCGGAATTTGAGCGTTTTCGTTCACTTTTGCTCAATTATAACGAAAAATACAACCTCACGGCCATTACGGAAGAGAAGGACGTGTTCTATAAGCATTTTCTCGACAGCAGCGCGGGGAGCGGCGTTTTCAAAAGGGGAGCGTCCGTGGCGGAGATCGGTTCGGGCGCGGGGTTTCCCTCTGTCGTCCTGAAGCTTTTGAGGGAGGATTTATCCTTTACTTTGTTGGAAAGCGTGGGGAAAAAGTGTGAATTTCTGCGCGCGGTTGTGGATAACCTCGGTTTGAAAGGAATGAATATTTTGAATATCCGTGCAGAGGATGCGGCAAGGGAGGAAAGATACAGGGAAAAGTTCGATTATTCCGTGGCGCGCGCCGTGGCCAGAATGAACACCCTGAGCGAATATTGTCTCCCCTTCGTGAAGGTCGGCGGCGCCTTCGTCGCCTATAAGAGCGGCGACGTCTCGGAGATAGACGAGGCGGAAAGCGCGTATAGAGAGCTCGGCGGGAAAAAAAGAGAGGTGGCCCTGTATTCCCTGCCCGAAGGGTACGGGGACAGGAGCCTGGCGATCATCGAAAAGACTAAGCTCACGCCCGCGAAATATCCCCGCGGCAACGGAAAAGAGAGAAAGTCTCCCCTTTGACGGGGGCAGGGCTGAGACGGCGGAAAAGGGGGAGCGATGGAACAGCTGCGCATAGAGACGACGGAAAAAATTACTTCCTGCGCCTTTACGGGACATCGGCGCCTCGGGGAGGATTTCGACCCCGAACGGCTGAAAAAAGAAATCGAAAACTGCGTTTCCAGGGGAGTCAGTCTCTTTTACTGCGGCATGGCGGCGGGCTTTGATCTGTATGCGGCCGAATGCGTTGTAGAACTGAAAAGAAAGCTTCCCTTTCTCCGTCTGGCGGCGTGTATCCCGTGCGACGGGCAGGAAAAATATTTTTCCTTTGAGGATAAAAAGAGATACGTAAAAATCCTCGCCGCGTGCGACGAAAAGATTCTTTTGGCCGAGAGATATTTCAGAGGCTGTATGCAGAGGCGGAACGCTTATATGGCGGAACGGGCGGACGCTTTGATCGCCTATTGCCGAAAGGAAAAGGGGGGCGCCGCTCATACGCTTAACTGTTTTTTGAAAAAAGGAAAACCCGTTTTTAACGTGTAAAGAGCCGAAGATTCGGCTCTTTTTTCACACTTTTTTTCCGCCGTTCATAAGATAACAAAGAAAATAAGCGGCGTTTTTAGCCGAACGGACAGCGGGAGACGGGTATGGCGGAATATTTTAAGTGTGACGGGTTCGATCGGGACGGATACCCTTGCAGCAGCGAGCGGGTGAAGCTGATCGAAGGGCCGAAGGGACCTCGGGGGCCGCGCGGATCGGCGGGAAAAAATTATACGACCGCCCACCTTTCCGCGGTGAATACGGGCGGAACGATTTTGGAAGTATCCGCGCACGGCACGGCCGTGCCGTTGAACCGCTTCCTCGTGAGAAGAGGATTTACGCCCGACGAAAGTTTTACTTCCTTTACCGTAGAGAAAGCGGGAACGTATTTTATGACGTACGACGTCCGTACGGTGCAAGCAGCTTCCTTGAAATCGCGGATTGTGAAAAACGGCGCTCCCCTTCCGGAAACCGTCCGCGCCTGTTCGGGAGGAAATTCTTGCTTTTTCGCCTCCTCGATCTGCATACTAAACGCGGGCGACGTCCTTGCGCTTCAGCTTTACTCGCTCGATATCGCCGTCTCCCTGCAAAGGGAATCGGGCGCCTCTCTCGTCGTCGTTCGGCTCGCATAAAAAAGTCTCCGTCTTTTTGAAGGACGGAGACTTTTGTCGGTAAATATTTTTCCTCTTTAGCGGGAGGATTTACTGCATGGAAATAGAAACGGGCGGGGCAGGGACGAGATCATTCGGAAACTTCGGTTGAAGAATCCTCTTCCTCCTGTTGCTGTCCCTTTCTGAAACGAATGTCCTCGGCGGGAAAATCCTTAAAGATAAGGCCGCCGTTGTGGTCGTCTATCTTTACCTTTATCGTCATCTTCAGCATATTGACGGAGACGACCGTTCCCTTGCCTTCGGGCGTGCCCACCTCCGAGCCCGTTTTGGGCATCTTTTTATAGGCGTCGGCGTAGTATTCGCTCTCATAACTTAAACAGCACATCAGCCGCCCGCAAAGGCCGCTGATCTTGCCCGGATTCAGGGACAGGCCCTGCGTTTTGGCCATTTTGATGCTCACCTTTTTGAATTCGGGCATATTGCCCGCACAGCAACAGACCCGTCCGCAGGGAGCGATTCCGCCGAGATATTTCGTTTCGTCCCGCGTGCCCACCTGCCTGAGCTCGATACGGATATGAAAGACGGAGGCAAGGTCTTTCACAAGCTCTCTGAAATCCACCCTGCCTGCGGAAGTGAAATAAAAGACGATCTTTGTGCCGTCGAAGGTGTATTCGCAGTCGATCAGCTTCATCTCCAGCCCGTGCTTGGCTATTTTTTCCTTGCAGACCTGCATGGCCTGCGGCTTCTTCGCCTCGCACGCCGCATAAAATTCCTTGTCGCGCTGGGTGGCGATACGAATGATCGGCTTCAGCGGCTGCACCACTTCCTTGTCCTCCACTTCGCGTTCGGGATACGCTACCCAGGCGAACTCCAGCCCCCGCGCCGTCTCGACGACGACGGGCATATTCCTTTCATAGACCTCGCCCTGTCGGGGCGAAAAGTAATACAGCTTTCCGCCGTTTTTGAATTTGATTACCACTACTTTTGTCATAACTATTCCTTTATCTCCGTCCGACGGGCACACGTCCCGCGGGAGACGATCTTTGGTTTTGTGAAAAAGGCGTCAGCGGTCGTTCTGCTCGAGAATTTTAGCCATGCAGATTTCGAGACACTGCGGAAAAACGCCGTTGAAGCGGATTTGCTTTTCCGCCTCCGAAAGCGCCTCCTGCGCCGAAAGCAGAGCGTTTAGGCGATAATAGTCGCTGATCGCGCGCAGCCGTTCCGTTTCCGATTTCAACATCAGATACTTTTCGGCTCGGTTTTTTCCCGTTTTTCCCGAATCGCTTACGCCGTTTATTTTCGAGGTTTTGAGAATGAGCGCGTCGCGGAAAATCAGCCGAAGCAGAGAGAGCAGCTCCTTTTTATATTTTGTTTCGCCTACCCTTTTGACCAGGGCGGGCAGGCGGAAAGGATCTGTCTCCGCCAGCTCGAAGGCGTCGGCGGTAAGAGCCTTATAATACCCTCCCTCCAAAATGTTTTGGGCCTCGCCCACGCAGCCGCCCGAAGCCGCCGCATAAAGAGCCGCGTCGGATGCGGAAACGGAATACATTCTTTCGAGACAAGCCTTCACTTCCTTTACGGAAAAGGCGGGGATTTCCAGCTTTTCCGCGCGCGAAAGCACCGTGGGCAGAACTGGAAACGTCACCGTGGCGCCGAGGAGAAAGCATACGCCCGCGGGCGGCTCCTCGAGAAGCTTCAAAAGCTTGTTCTGCGCCTGAACGGTAGCTTCGGCAAAATCGCCGACGACAAACAGCTTCCTGTTCCCCTCGACGGGTTTGAGGGCGCTTTCCTCGGTTATTTTTTCCGCGTCCTCCACGGAAAATTTTTTCCCTTCCGCGGGAAAAAAGAGACAGTCGGAAAAGGTCTCCGCGTCAATGAGTTCGAAAATCCGTTCCGAAGCGAAAGGATTTCCTTCCTCGTTAAAGAAAATTTTGGCAAATTCCTTGAGCGCCGTCTTGAGGTTGCGCGCGTCGTCGAAAATGAGCAGATAGGCGTGATTGAGCCTGTTTTCTTCCTTTTCCGCTTTCAAAAGCGCATAAGAGCGGGTTGACTGCAATAATCGGCGCATTTTCCTTATCCTCGCTTTCCGTTTTTCTTCGATCTGTTTTTGTGTGTTTTTTGGCTTTTTCGGTATAAAACCCGAACTTTTTCAGCCGCACTTCACCTTTTTCGGTATTATTATAACATAACTGAAGTTATGTTTGAATAAGGCGCGGAAATGCCTGTAAATACTTCGTGCTTACACATTTCCGCTTTTATTATAACACAAAACCTGAAAAATCGCAAGCGGAGAAAGAAGAAAAATCGAAAAGCGGAAAGAGCAGCGGATTTCAGAGGCAGCCGCGTCGGCGCAGAGCCGCGAGAATATCGTTGAAAATACCTTCGGGAGTGTTTTTGCCGTCGATCGTCACAATCCGCGAAGGCTCCGCTTCCGCCAGCTTTTTATAGGCCTCATAAACCTTTTTATGAAACTCCATGCCCGCCTGTTCGAGGCGGTCGTTTTCGTCCGCGCCGTGTTTGCGGCGAAAGGCTTCCTCGGGCGTCAGGTCGATAAATACCGTCGCGTCGGGCAGATATTCCTTCAGCGCATAGGCGTTGACGCCCCGCACAAACGCTTCGTCCAGCCCGCGCGCGCCCGCCTGATAGGCGAGAGACGAATCGACGTAGCGGTCGCAGATCACCAGCTTGCCCTCGCAAAGCGCGGGCTCCACGCGGTCGTGCAAATGCTGAACCCGCGCCGCCGCGTACAAAAGAGCCTCGCATTCGTCCGTCATCTCCGCATTTTTACCGTCGAGCAGAATGGCGCGGATGGCCTCGGAAATTTTTCCGCCTCCCGGCTCGCGCGTAAAGACGTGGGGCACTTCATGCTTTGCGAGATACGAGCTTAAAAGGCGAAGCTGCGTGCTTTTTCCGCAGCCGTCGCAGCCCTCGAACGTGATAAATTTTCCTCTCTGTTGATTGTTCATAAAATCACTCTTTTAGTTATTTTTATACGTTTTATAAACGCTGATTTTACCGCCCGACAGGCCGAAGACGTTGTCCGCTTCGGACAAAAGCCCGATTGTTTTTTTGTCGATTGTATCTCCCGCAAACAACAGAGGAGTACAGGGAGGGAACAGCCCGCACGGTTTGGCACAAGTGAGTCCCTCGGATTTTTCCAGCGGTATCCATTCCGTTTCGGAAGCCTCCGCGTCTTTTTGAAAAGCCGATTTTTCGGCCGTTGGCGGGCTTGAAAGAGTAGGTTTCCCGTTAGCCTGCATGGCTGAAGAAATTTTTTCTTCGTCCGACGCGATTGAAAAATCAGTTTCTTCGCTAGTCTGCATGGTTAAAGAAACTTTTTCTTCATTTGACACGATTGAGATATCGGCTTCTTCGACGATATTTTCACTTGAAGGAAGGTCGCCGAAAAAGGAAAAGCAGGCGCGAAGTTCTTTTTTCAGCCGCTTGAAATTTGCGATTTTCGTCGCGGGAGAGAGATAGAACATCACGACGTTACCGTCGCAAAATTCCGCATAAATACCCCTTTTTTCTAAATATTTTTGCACGACGAAGGCCCGATCGCCGAATACGGCGCAAAGCTTTGTCCAATCTCCGCCGAAGCGGATTTTGTCGTGGTAAGCTCTTACGAAGCCGAGTACGGCGTTTTCCAAAGCCGTGTTTCGCGGGTATTTGACCGCGTATTCCACCGAGGCCATAATCGGGTAGGAAGGGCTGGTGGTGCGGAAGATATCCGCTGCCTCCGCGAGCGCTTCGGCCAGAGCGGGCGTTTTTGCGGAAACTACGGCTCCCTGCGTGAGGGCGGGAAGGCTTTTATGTACGCCGTCCACCCAAAGGTCGGCGTACGTCCCCGCATAGATTTCCCGATCAAAATGCAGGTGCCCGCCGTGCGCCCCGTCTATCAGCAAAAGAGCGCCCGTTTCGTCGCAAAGCGCGCGGAAAAAGGGGAGATCGGCAAGGTTGCCGTAGTAATCGGGCGAGGTGATCAGGAGGGCGTCCGCACCCTTGATTTTTTTGCTCGTCTCAGCCCTGGTAGGCTGTAACGGCATTTTTTCCGCCGTGGGTACGTCTAAAGATACAATTTCTATGCCCAGCAATTTACAGCCGTTATATACGCTTTTGTGGGCGTTTTCGGCCACGGCGATCCGCCGTGCGCCGCTCGCCTTCAGCATGGACAAAACGCCCGCCGTGCTTCCGTCCGTCAGGATAAAGCTTGCGGCGGAACCGAGTATCTCGGAAATGTCATTTTCCGCTTCTTTGATAACGCCTTTCGGACAGGAAAGGTTGTCCGAATAGGAAAGCTCCGTGATGTCCCAGGCCCCCGCTTTATGGCCGGGCGTATGAAAGGAAAGGTGTCGTCCTTTGGAATATTTATGCAACATCGAGTAGATCTTGCAATTGTCGAGAACCCGCTTGTCGGGCGAAAAATTTTTCATGGCAGAATCGCTTTTTTTATAAAGACGAAAGGAGGATAAATCCGAAAAACGGGAGAACAAGTCTCCCGTTTTTGTCGTAAACGCAAGTTTTTATTCCGCCGCAAGGCTCGTGCGGATGAGATAATTGACGAAACACAGGCCCTCCCAGCGGCTGTAGGCGTACTTGTCGTTGTGGAAGTCCAGGAGAACGATATTGATGTCCTCCGCAGTGGGAACCGTCTTTTCCTCGTCGTTTTCGTCCTTGACCGTCTTATAATAATATACGTCGTTTTTCAGATTTTTCATGCGTTCGTCGGGGCAGAGATTGATGCTGTATTTCCCCGTGAGCGTCAATGTCTCCCCCGTGGAGGAATTTTTAAGATACAGGGTCGTTTCCGTCAATTCGACATAGCCGTCTTCGAGGTAGCCGTTGAAATCGACCAATGCCTTGCGGTAATTTTCGATGCGGGTAAGCTCGTCCTTCAAGCCCTTTTGTATCTGTGTTTCGTTTTTGAAACGTTTGTCCTTAAACCGTTTGATCCGCGCGCGGAAATCCTGCTCTATCTTGGCCGTGTCCGCGACACCCGCCTTGTAGTCGCCGTTGTAATAGTTGTCGAGATAGACCTCCATCTCCTCGAGATACTTGTCCATTTCCGCGGCGATGCTGTAATAACTGTATAAAAATTGCTGAAGATAGGTGGGGTGGTACGCTTCGCCGTTAGGATCGGCGTAGGAAACCTCCTCGTTTTCGACGTTCGCCGCAAACAGCGCGTCGCCCTCTTCCGTCGCGGTGCGCGTCTGCAAGAGCGTTTCGCTGTAATTTTTTCCCGTCGTGATATCCGTCGTGCTGATTTCCAAAATTTCGTAAGAGAAAACGTCCTTGCCCTTTAACGAGGAATAGGAATTGAAACGGTCGGTGACGGAGGTTCCCGTATAATTAAATATCGTAAAATTCTGCGCGGGGGTCACGCGGGTGGCGGTCATGGTAAAGATAAGGCTCCAGACCAATATCGCGGCCACCGCCAACAGAATAATTTTGATCCAATCGTAAGAGAGGAGGATATTCAGACGTTTTTTGGTGATTTTCGCATCCATAAAGCTTCCTTTTCCGAAAAAAGAGTTTTTCCCTATCCTATTTTACACAGCCTTTGTGTGGAGAACATGTCCGTTGCGTGTAAGCGGAGAGGATTATTTTTTCGGCTTCATCGTCGGGAAGAGAATGACGTCGCGGATCGTCGCGCTGTCGGTGAGGAGCATGACGAAACGATCCAGCCCCATGCCGAGGCCGCCCGTGGGCGGCAGGCCGTACTCGAGGGCGTTGATGAAGTCCTCGTCCACCTGCGCGTCCTTGTTTCCCGCCGCGCGCTTGGCTTCCACCTGCTTGAGCATGCGCTGTTTCTGATCGATTGGGTCGTTGAGCTCCGAAAAGGCGTTTCCGTATTCGTGCCCGCAGATAAAATATTCGAAACGTTCGGTAAAGGCGGGGTCGGACGCCTTGCGCTTGGCGAGCGGTGAATTTTCTACGGGATAATCGTAAATGACGGTCGGCTGAACCAGCTTGTCCTCCACGAAAGCGTCGAAAAAGTCGATCAGTACGTGTCCCTTGGTGGATGCTTCGCCGTGCGCAAGCTCCACGCCCTTTTCCTTCGCCGCCGCGCGCGCCTGCGCGTCCGTCTGCCAGTCGGCATACCTCACGCCCGCGTATTTTTCCACGGCCTCGGCCATGGTCATGCGTTTCCATTCGCCCATGTGGATCTGCGTACCCTGATACGAGATGTCGAGCGTGCCGCACACCTTCAGCGTCACCGTCTTATACAGGTCCTCGATGAGATCCATCATATCGAAATAATCGCTGTACGCCTGATACATTTCTATCGAGGTAAATTCGGGGTTGTGAAAGGCGTCCATGCCCTCGTTGCGGAAGATTCTGCCCACCTCATATACCTTGTCCATGCCGCCGACGATCAGGCGCTTGAGATAAAGCTCCGTTTCGATGCGCATATACATGTCGATGTCCAGCGCGTTGTGGTGGGTCTTGAACGGGCGGGCGTCCGCGCCGATTTCCAGCGTCAAAAGGACGGGGGTATCCACTTCGAGATAACCCCTGCCGTCGAGATACGCCCGGATTTCCTTCAAAATTCTCGAGCGCGCGACAAACGTATCCTTCACCTCGCGGTTCATGATGAGATCGAGGTGGCGGAGACGGTATTTGAGGTCCTGATTCTGAAGCCCATTATATTTTTCGGGCAGGGGAAGGAGCGCCTTGGAGAGCATGACCAGCTCGCTGACGTGCACCGTGATTTCGCCCGTCTGCGTCTTGAATACAAAGCCCTTGAAGCCCACGATGTCGCCGATATCGTAATCCTTTTTATAGGAAAGATAATTTTCCTCGCCGACGTCCTGCCTGGTGACGTAAATCTGAATAGACCCGCTCCTGTCGGCAATATGCGAAAAGGACGCCTTGCCCATAATGCGGCGGGACATCATTCTGCCCGCCAGGGAGACGGTTTTTCCCTCGTATGCCTCGAAATTGTTTTTCAGCGTTTCGGAATCCGCATCTACCGCGTATTTCACCTGTTCGTAAGGGTTTTTGCCCTCCGACTGAAGCTTTGCCAGCTTTTCGCGGCGGATTTTCGCCTGTTCGATAAGTTCTTCTTCGCCCGTTTCCGCCGCAGGGGGCACGGCGACCTTTTTTTCTTCCATAAACGTATTTCCTCTGATGATTGATTTTGGGAAAAGGCCCGTGTGTCAGCTGATTTCGACGATTTTCAGCTTATACGCGCCGTCGGGTGCGTTGATGAGCACTTCCTCGCCCACCTTGTGCTTGAGGAGCGCCGCGCCCACGGGGGACTCGTTGGAAATTTTGTTTTTCATCGCGTCCGACTCGGTGGTGCCCGTCAGCTCGTACGTTTCGTACTCCTCCAGTTCCGCGTCATAGACCTTTACCGTGGAGCCGATGTGCACGAATGACGTGTCGTCGTTTTCCTCGATGATTCTGGCGTTTTTGATCTTATAATCCAGCTCGACGATTTCGCCCTCGTTGGCCGACTGCTCGTTGCGCGCCGCGTCGTATTCCGCGTTTTCCGAAAGATCGCCGTGGCTTCTTGCCTCCGCGATCCGCTCGATGATCTCCTGCCGTTTGGTGGTCTGCAAAAACTTCAGCCTCTCCACGGCCTCGTCATATCCCTTTTGTGTCATAAAAAATTGATCAGCCATAAAAAATACCTCCCTTTACGGTGCCTGCGCCCGCTCCGTTCCGCCCCTTTTTTATACGACAAAAACCGTTCTCGGCGGGAACGTTAAAAATACAACCGTGACCTCGCCCTCTCGGGAAGCCACGGCATCTTGTATTCTGTATAAAATTATTATACTGTATTTCCGAGGGTTTGTCAATGAAAAATGCCGCCGTAAACGCATAAAAAACAAAAGATTTGCGGCGAAAATTATCGGAATTTGCTCATAAATTCCGAAATGCGGCCGCACGCTTCGGTGAGCGCCGTCATTCCCGTGGCGTAGGAAATACGCACGTTGTCCCGTCCGAACGTCCCGAACGCGCTCCCGGGCACCACCGCCACTTTTTGTTCCTTTAACAACAGATTGGCAAACTCCTCTCCCGAAAGGGAGGTGTTTTTCACCGACGGGAAAGCGTAAAACGCGCCCCTTGGAGAAAAGCAGGAAAGCCCCGCGCCGCGCAGGGAATCGACGACGAACCTGCGGCGTCGGTCATAGGAATCGCGCATCTCTTCGACGGCCGCGAAATCGTCGGAAAAACCGTCCTTCAGGGCCTCGACGGCCGCATATTGGGCGGTGATCGGGGCGCAGAGGATAGAATACTGATGAATTTTGAAAATCGCCTCGTCGATTGCGGGGGGCGCGCAGACGTAGCCCAGCCGCCACCCCGTCATGGCAAACGCCTTGGAGAAGCCGCCGACGTACGCCGTGCGTTCCTTCATGCGGGGCAGGGACGCGAAGGATACGTGCTTCTGCCCGTAGGTGAGCTCGGCGTAAATCTCGTCGGAAATCACCAGCAGGTCGTGTTTTTCGGCAAACGAGGCTATTTTTTCCAGGGCCGCGCGGTCGGCGATTCCGCCCGTGGGATTGTTGGGATAGGTGAGGATGAGAATTTTGGATTTTTCCGTAACGGCCGCTTCCAGATCCTCCGCCGTGGGCACGAAGCCGTTTTCCTCGCGGCATTTCACCGCGACGGGCGTGCCGTCCGCCATCAGCGCGCAGGGCGCATAGGACACGTAGGCGGGGTCGGGAATAAGTATCTCGTCCCCCCGTTCGACGCAGGCGCGCAGCAGCAAATCTATGCCCTCGCTGGCGCCCACGGTCAGCAGGATATGCGCGGGATCGAAGGAGAGGGAAAAGCGGGTTTCGAGGTAGCGGGCGATCAGCTCCAGCAGGGCGGGCATGCCGCGGTTGGCGGTGTATTGGGTGTAGCCGCGCTGCAGGGAGGCGATGGCGGCGGAGCGGACCGACCAGGGGGTAACGAAGTCGGGCTCGCCGACGCCGAGGGAAATCGCGCCCTCCGTTTCGCGCACGATGTCGAAAAATTTACGTATCCCGCTCGGCTGAAGCAGGCGGGCCTTTTCGTTGACGAAATCGCGCATAGGCGTCACGGCTGAACGGACAGGCGGTTATCCGTGTCCGCGCGCTCGGTCAAAGCGCCTTCGATTTTATATTTTTTGAGGATAAAATGCGTCGCCGTGCTCAATACCCCCTCGAACGTGGAAATGCGTTCCGAGACGAAACGGGCGACTTTTTTGAGGGATGCGCACTCGACAAACACCGCGAGATCGTAGCCGCCGCTCATGAGATACACCCCTTTTACTTCCGCGTGCGCCGCGATCTGCTTGGCCATCCAATCGAAGCCCTCGCCCTTTTTGGGCGTCACCTTCACTTCGATCAGCGCCTCCACCGCCGTTTCGTCCAGCAATTCGCCGTTGGAGATGACGGTGTATTTGACGATCGCGCCGCGATCCTCCAGCGAGCGGATAAGCGCTTTGACGGCGGACGGCTGTTCGCCGAGCATGGAAGCGATCGCCTCCGCGCCGAGACGCGCGTCCGAGGACAAAAGTTCGAGAACGTTTTTTTCGAGAGTGTTCATAAAATATCTCCCTTGCTTGATTTTATAAAATTATTCGTTTTCCGAGCCGGAAAGGGGCGGGATTTGGGTCGTTTGCGGCGTTTCCCGCAGAAAAATTTCCTTTTTCAAAACCCCCGCGAGGCAGACGATGGCCGCCAGCACGACCAGCCCCATATAGAGCTTGTTGTCGAAGTCGCTGTGGAAGGGATTTTGCGCGATCGCGCGCAGGGAAGCGTACATGGTCGCCACACCGATATAGCTCTTTTTCGGATAGCTGAACACGAACAAAACCGCAAAGATATCAGACAGGAGAAAATACCGTTCGTGCATATAGGGCAGGACGAAGGGCACGAACAGCGCAAAAAAGTAGGCCGTGGAAATAAGGTTTTTTTCGTTGACGGGAAACTTTTTCCGATGGAAAAAGATCATCGCAATGCCCGTGGCGCCCAGCCCGAACAGGGTAAACGCCTTTCCCAGCATGCGGAGGTGTCCCTCGTTCACCTGGCCCGCCTCCGTGTAATAGATCGTCTTGACGATGCAGTAAAGATTGGGCGCGGCGTAGTACAGGTTTTCGTATTCGCCCATCTGCGTCAGATAGGGCCGCAGGTAGGCGGCGTAAGGCGCCATGCCGCAGATTACGGCGGGAAGCCCCACGAGGAGATAGGAGACGAGTATCAGGGGTACGCTCCGCCACTTGAGCTTTCCCTTGCACAACAAAAGGACGAGGACGGGCGCAAAGAAAATCGCCTGAAGCTTCACCGCAAACGCGACGCCGAACAGCGCCGACGCGGCATAGCTGTTGTCCTTCATGGCGTAATAGACGCTCATCACGACGAAGCAGATATAAATCATGTCGCACTGTCCCCATTCCGCGCCGTCCAGAAAGACGTTGGGCAGAAACAGCACGACGGCGTACGCGCATACGGACAGCCGTTTTTGGGAGGTCATGCGATAGACGATGAGCGCGACATAGGCGGCCGTGACAAAATCGAACAGGCAGGAGAACAGCTTGATGCCCGTCAGCGGAGAAACGGGGAGATAGGTCAGCGTCGCCAGAAAAAAGAGGTAAAAGGGGGTGTAGTCGGAGCCGAGCTCGCTCCCCAACGCCCGATATCCCCCGCCCGCCTTGATTTTATCGTACCAGGGCTTGAGAAAATTGGTGTAGTCGTTTGACTGAAATCCGAAGAGAAACGCGCGCAGGGCGATCGCCAGCCCCGTGAGGAGAAAGGCGAAAATCAGCCATTCCCAAGGCGCGATGTATTTTCTGTAAAAGCTTCCCGCGGCGCCGTAAGCGCGGTCGGGCAGGCCTTTCGGGAAAGAACGTTTTTTCATAGACGTCTCCTCGGAGAAATATAAGTATTTCTTATATTATTATATTTTCCAAAAACAGTTGATCGTAGTCGAGGGATTCGACGAAATCGCGGGGAATAAACTTCACGTGATTGAATTTCGCAAAGTTAAAGATATGCGTTTTCAAAAGCACGGGAGTGGGAATGTCAAGCTCGTGACAGATGTCGGAGAGGTAGTCGAAAAAGCGGGAATAGGTAAGGCGTTCCTGCTTTTCGTAAACGAACTGTTTTTGAATTTTTCCGTCGGTGATTAATTTTGCCCAGATTTTCATAGTACCATTATACAGGAAACGGAAGGAAAAGTAAACGGAAAAAACAGAAAAGGCGGTTTTTTTTCGAAAAAAAGTGCGGGCTGCCCCGAAACGGAGCGCCCGCGTGTTTCGAAAAAATGCAGGGAATTTAAAAATAAGAGCGGACTGCCCAAAAAAGGACGGCCCGCGAGCTTGCGAAAAAATACAGATTGCTCAAAAATAAGCAGTCCGCAGAGCTTGCGAAAAAATACATGGCCGCTAAAAATAAGCAGTCCGCAGAGCTTCAAAAAAGCAAGCCCCGCTTAAAATAAGCAGGGCTTAAAAAATCCGAAAGAAAAGCGCCCGCAGGCGCCCTTCGTTATTTGTTGAACATTATTTTTTCGTTGTCGAACATCTTGGCAAGCCCGACGGCGAGCAGAACCGCGACGACGATATTCGTGCCTATCGTAATCAAAACGCTGACGGCCGAAGGCGCAAAGGAGAAGATACCGCTCATGGCGCGCGCACTGTTATAGAGGGGGATCAGGTACCAGAAGAAGGAGCCTGCCGCGCCCGAGGAGAACATAGTGCTGACGCCCAGCAGCATGACGAGGATCATCAGCGGCCCGATCATGTTGGTGGCTTCCTTGACGCTCTTGGCGAGCGCGGAAATCACGGAAATCAGCGCCACGATGACGAGCACCGAGGAAAGAATAATCCCCAGCAGCATGATATAGTCTCCCGCGGTATAAACCGCCGCGGAAACGCCCCCCATGCCGCCCATCAGCTTCGGCAGGGAGAGAATAAGCCCCAAAAAGCTGCAGACGCCGCTGATGAGGGAAAGCACGCTTAGAGAAACGACTTTTCCGATTGCGATATGGCTGCGTTTGACGGGCGTTACCAGCATGGTGGCAAACGTGCCGCGTTCCTTTTCTCCCGCAATCGATTCGGGCGCTACGGCCATACAGCCCGAGAAGAGGAACATGAGAATGAGCATGGGGCCGATCATCGAGAAGATCATGCCCGTGGTATCCTTTTCGGAGGCCAAATCCTGCGGGGCGGTGAGGAAGAAGGGGGTTACTTCCTGCTGAAAGGCGGAAATACCCGCCGAAAATAAAGCGAAAGCCTGCGCTCCTTCCGTCCGGGCCGTATTATAATAGATTTCCACCTGCGGAAAATCGGTGGAGGTTCCGTTTTTCACGGCGTTGTATGCCTCCTCGAAATGTTCGGGGAATACCGCCAGAAGGTCGGCTTTTTTGTCTGCGATCTGTGCTTTGACGTCCTCCGTCCCGTCGGCCGAAGCTGCGATGAGATTGATTTTTTCGTTTTCGGCGAAAGGCGCCTTAAAGGAATCGGGCATATTGACGGTGTGGATCTGATAGACGTAATTTTCGTCCGTCTTTCCGATTTTATCGAACACGCCCTGTCCTAAAAAGGAATAAATAAGATAGATGAGAATGCCCGGGAGCACGAGCGCGAGGACAAGTCTCTTGTCCTTGAAGAAACGGGAAAACTCCTTTTTCATAATCGTCCAGATATTTTTCATATGCTGTTGCCTCCTTTCGCGGCCGCGTAGATATCGAAAAATACGTCCTCCAGCCCCTTCTCTGCCGTAAGGTTTTTCACCGTGTCCTCAACGGTCATTTTTCCGTCGATGATCACGCCGACGCGGTCGCAGATTTTTTCCACGAGGCTGAAAATATGCGTGGAGAGCAGAATGCTTTTTCCTTCGTTTCTGAGCTCCACCAAAAAGTCGGTAACCGCCTTTGCCGTCAGGACGTCGAGTCCGTTGGTCGGCTCGTCGAAAATGATAAATTCGGGGTCGTGCACGAGGGAGACGGCGATGGACGTCTTTTGTTTCATACCCGTGGAGAGATCGGAAATTTTCGTTTCGGAAAACTTGTCTATCCCGAAGCGTGAAAACAGCATTTTTTTGCGTTCGTCTCGTACCTGGGCGGGGATATTTTGCAGCTCGCTGAAGAAATCGAAGATATAGCTGGGGGTGAAAAAGTCGTCGGGCTTCAGCTCGCTGGTGAGAAATCCTATCTGCGAACGTACCTTGTCGGGTTGCTTTACGATGCTGAACCCGTTGACGAGCGCATCGCCCTCGTCGGGCTTAATCAGGGTGGCCAGCATGCGCAGCGTAGTGGTTTTGCCCGCGCCGTTGGGGCCTAAAAGCCCGTAGATTTCGCCGCGCTTGGCGTGGAAGGAAACCCCCGCCACAGCCACCTTTTCGCGCAGGGGCGTCTTTTCGATTTTCCGCTGTTTTGCCGACAGGCGGAAGGTCTTTTTCAGGTTAGTGGCGACGAGTACGTCGTCTCCGCCCTTTTCTCCGACGCTCTCCGTCGGACCGAAAAATTCGTTGTTTTCCATAAATTCTCCTTATAGTTTATGCTTGGTCGGTGTCGGAAGGCAGGGTAATCTCTGCGTTTTCCGACAGGGCTTGAAGCTCTCTTTTTTTGAAACGGCGGGTGACGAAGGGCAGCGAAATGCATTCGGCGGCGATTGCGGCCGCCAGCCAGACTGGCGCCAAAAATTCCGTACCCGCAAAGGTATCGATCAGCGCGCATAGGATTTCTCCGACCCCCATGCCTACCCATACTTTTCCCATGACGCGGTGGGTCTGCGTCCAGACATAATCGCTTGCGAGGGTGGACGGCGTCTTGATCCCCAGCGTGGAGTTGCGTTTGATAACGGGCAGATAATTGCCCAAAACGATGAAGGCGACTCCGATGGGAGTACAAATCAAAAGGGACAGAGGAGCTTCCGCTTTTTGGCCGAGTTCGCTCACGCTGCCGCACCAGCCGACCATCAGCCAACCGATATAGGCGAGCATGGCGGCGATAAAGGTGAGGATAATTTTCAGGGGCTTTCGGTTTTTCTCCTTTTGGCCCCGCCTCAGGCTTTCAAACAGGAGGCCTGCGGCGACCGGCAGAGGAAAGAGAAAAAAGGTGAGATAAATCCACGGAGACCCCAGCCTGTCAACCTCGAAAGACAGATTGAAATGCACGGCTACGCTTTCGGGCAGAAGGGAAATGCAGACGACGCCCGCGACCGCGTTCGCCAAAGCGATCAGCAACAAAGCGACGGGATAAGAAAGCTTCGCTTTCACCGCTTTACCCCCTTATGTCTGAAATTGTGCGAAAAACAGCCTCTTTCCACGTTTTATCTCCGGTATGTCTGAAGGCGGCCGAAAAAATAGTCATCTTCAAGGTTTTTTCTCCTTTTCATAGTCGGACGGCAAAAGGGCGTAAGGGTGCAAGGCCGCGTCCGTCTCCTTTGAAGCGGCATACAGCGGCAAAGCCGTGTTGATTATCTCCGAAGCTGCGTAGGGAGACAAAGCCGCGTTGATTATCTCCGAAGCTGCGTAGGGAGACAAATCCGCGTTTATTGTCTCCGAAGCTGTGTGGGACGCCGAAGCCGTTGCGGGCGATAAAGTCGCGGATACGCGCTCCGCTGCGGAGCGCCCCGAAGGGGAGCCCGTTGTCTCCGCCTTCCTGCTCCCCTTAAAATCTTTATCGGCAAACAGGCCGTTTACGGCCAGCAGAAAGGATTGGAATACGGTGAGGTTCAGCGAATAAATCACCGTCTGCGCCCGCTTTTCCGTATCGACCAGTCCCGCTTGCCTGAGGACGGAGAGATGATGGGAAACGGTCGCTTTCGTCAGACTGAATTTTTCCGCAATTTCGCCCGCGCTCAAATTTCGTTCTTTCAGCATCACGAGGATTTCCCGCCGCGTCTTATCGCTCATCGCTTCCCACACGTCCCGCACTCCGTTTCCTCCTTTTTGTAAACTTTGTTTATTTAGACAACCGTCTAAATACTATATAATCATAACATAGGGAAAGGGAGAAGTCAAGCGTTTGGAGGAAAATATTTTGAAGGCGGGGGGAAAGTATCCATGCTGTCATAAAACGCTGCCGCCGTCCATACAATAGAACAAAGGCGCGAAAGAGCGGGCGTAGGTCGCTTCGACAAAATAACAGGATATTCGACCCGACCGCCGATTTTCCGACCGATGAAATCTGTTAGCATTGAGGTATCGAATGAAAATAATCTGTTTCAAGGCAAAACGCGCGTTGGGCGGCGCGGGGCTGCTCGCATTGGCCCTCGCCGTCATGTGGGCGATGAGGGCGGTGGGCACGTACGCGGTGGGCGCAATCAGCGCGGCGCGTTCGCTGCCCATTTACTCGGTGGCGAGGGAGGAGAAAAAAATCGCCATTTCTTTCGACTGCGCCTGGGGCACCGAACACACGGACGCTATTTTGAAGGCCATGGAACAAAACGACGTGAAATGCACTTTTTTCATGGTGCAGTTCTGGACGGAGAAGTACCCCGAATACGTCAAAAAAATCGACGAGGCGGGACACGAGATCGGCACGCACAGCAAGACGCATCCCTATATGAGCAAATTGAGCGAATCGGAGATCCGCGAGGAGCTTTCCTCCTCGTCCGGGGCGATCACCGCGGTGACGGGCAAAAAGGTGGAATTGTTCCGCCCGCCCTACGGCGACTACGACAACCTCCTGATCGATACGTCCAATTCGATGGGGCTGTATCCCATTCAGTGGGACGTGGATTCGCTCGATTGGAAAAATCTTTCCGCGACGGATATTGCGATGCGGATCATAAACGGCGTCAAGCCGGGCTCGATCATTCTCTGTCACAACAACGGCCTGCACACGGCGGAAGCGCTACCGCTCATTTTCTCCACGCTGCAAAACCGCGGGTACGAGTTTGTGCCCATAGGAGAGTTGATTTATCGGGAAAATTACGCGATAGACTCCGCGGGAAAGCAGTATCTCAAAGAAGCGGAATGACGGGGGCAGGGTTTTGACGAAACAAATTATTTCCCTTTCGATATGCATGCAAGAAAAACAAAATCGGAGGTTTTTATGAATTACTCGGCGGAAAAAAACAACAAGGTTTACATTATGGGCGAAATCGTGAGCGACGCGGTGTTCTCGCACGAGGTCTATGGGGAGGGCTTCTACGAATTTTTCGTGCGCGTCATGCGCCTTTCGGGGCAGGCGGACATTTTGCCGATCACCGTTTCGGAACGGCTGATTCAGGGGTGTGCGTTGGAGAGAGGCTCTGCAATCTGCGCCTTGGGGCAGTTCAGAAGCTATAACAAGCTGGAAAACGGAAAATCCAGGCTGATGCTGACGGTTTTTGTGCGGGAGATCCTGACGGAAATTCCCGGTAAAAATCCTAACAGCATTCTGCTCAGCGGATATATCTGCAAGCCGCCCGTCTATCGCACCACGCCTTTCAACCGCGAAATCGCGGATATTCTGGTGGCGGTCAACCGCGCCTATAATAAGTCCGATTATATTCCTTGTATCGCGTGGGGCCGAAACGCCCGTTTCGTCAAAAACCTGAGCGTGGGTGACAAAGTGGCGATTTCGGGGCGGATTCAAAGCCGCGAGTATCAGAAGCGCCTTTCCGAGACGGACGTCAAAACCATGACCGCGTATGAGGTGTCCGTTTCCAAGCTGGCCGCCTTCGACAACGCCGAGGACTTCGACATCGACACCGAATTCGACCTCTACACCCTCCAGAACCAAAGCGTGCAGCCGAATCCGCAGATGACCGACAGCATCGTATAAAATATTGTACGACGGTAACGTATAGAATACAGCTGACGATAGCGTATAAAAATTGTTTCGCCCGAACGCAAAAATAATCGCGTTCGGGCGAATATTTTACTTGACAAACGTGTGAAAAAAGTGATATTATGATAAAAATACGTAAAAGAACAACGATCCCCCCCCTAACGAAACAGGCGCCTTGAAGCTGGAAAAATTGTTTTTCCGCCCGGTCTGGACGGTTTTTGTGAGGGGGATTTTTTTCGGGCTTTTTTCGGCCCCGCGGGCGAGAATGCTCCGCGGTGAAAAATGGGTTCTGCGGCAAAGTGCCGAGGATATAATTAATTTTATACGAAGGAGATATAAAAATTATGGAACTCGTTTACAAAGTAAAAGACAGGCCGCCTTTCGGAAAGCTGCTGATTTCCGCGCTCCAGCAATTGCTGGCGATCATGGCTGCCACGATCGCCGTGCCCGCGATTATCGGGAACGGAATGTCGGCCTCGGCGGCGCTCTTCGGGGCGGGCGTGGGAACGATCGTTTATCTGCTGTTCACCAGGTTCAAAAGCCCCGTGTTCCTCGGCTCTTCGTTCGCCTTTCTCGGCTCGATGGCGGCGGCGTTTGCGGGCGGCGTGTCCATGTCGGCGGGCTATCTCGGGCTTTTGATCGGCGCGGTATTTGCGGGGCTTGTCTATGTGGTGATCGCAGTTATCGTCAAATTTGCCGGCGTCAAATGGATCAATAAATTGATGCCCGCCGTCGTCATTGGTCCCACGGTGGCCATCATCGGGCTTTCGCTTGCGGGCAACGCGATCGGCGATCTCATGAAGGGCAACGTGTTCAATGCGGCCGACGCTATGCTCTGTTCCCCCTACGTCGCGCTGCTCTGCGGCCTCGTTACGCTGGCGGTCACGATGATCTGCTCGGTCTATGGCAAAAAAAATCTTAAGCTTTTCCCCTTCGTTATCGGTATTCTCGCGGGCTACGCCTTAGCGGCGATCTTTACGGGGATCGGCGCCGCGGCAAATGTCGATGCGCTGAAGATCATCGATTTTTCTAAGTTCAAGTCCATGAAATGGCTGCCCGATTTCTCCTTTATTCAGGCGTTCAAAGGCGGTTACAGCTTCGGGGACGGCGGTTCCGTAGGGACGTTTATCGGGACGATCGCAGTGGCCTACGTGCCCGTCGCTTTCGTGGTTTTCGCAGAGCACATCGCGGATCATAAAAATCTTTCCTCGATTATCGGCACCGAGCTTCTCGAGGACCCCGGGCTTTCGAGAACCCTTCTCGGCGACGGCGTCGGCTCGATCTGCGGCGCGTTCTTCGGCGGCTGTCCCAACACCACCTACGGCGAATCGGTCGGCTGTGTGGCGATCACGGGCAACGCTTCCGTCGTCACCATTTTCACGACGGCGGTTCTCGCTATGGTAATCTCCTTCTTCGGCCCCTTCGTCACCTTCCTGGCGACGATTCCTTCCTGCGTCATGGGCGGCGTATGCGTCGCGCTCTATGGCTTTATCGCGGTGTCGGGCCTTAAAATGATCCAGAAAGTCGATCTCAACGAGCACAGAAATCTGTTCGTCGTTTCCGTCATTCTGATCGCGGGCGTGGGCGGGATGAGTCTCACCTTCGGGAAGGTGACTCTGACGGAGGTCGCCTGCGCGCTCATTCTCGGTATCCTCACCAACCTGCTCTGTTCCATTAAGGCGAAAAAGCCCGAAGCGCCCGCGGATACCGCGGAAGCGACGGTCGCGGCGGACATGCCCGAGGATATCGCGGAAAATGCGGACGAAACGGCCGCGAAATAAGCGTTTGCAATCGAAAATACGTCGATAAGTATTGGTAATCTGCGGCGGAAACAGGCGGTTATGCTCGAAAAGGATAAAAATAAACGTTTGTGGCGGCTCCGCCCGATAACGTCGGCGATAGAAAAACGCAGCGATAAGCGCCTGAAATAAAACCCTCCGCCCGATAAAGGTCTGAAATCGGAAACGGAAAAAATAAACCCGCCCGCGGAAAATTCCGTCGGGCGGGTATTTTTGGAGCTTTAGCGAAAATAAACCCCCAGTTCTACTGGGGGAAGAAAAA
>ERZ1108162.63-NODE-63-length-45024-cov-654.815562_pt1 | contig 45024 bp, 36 predicted proteins | sample MGYA00403698_ERZ1108162 | MGnify/ENA primary metagenome ERZ1108162 (study PRJEB35170, sample SAMEA104062405) | human gut metagenome | biome: human gut; feature: human-associated habitat; material: faeces | place: Denmark | collected 2012-04-30 ... | reverse complement strand
CCGCTTTCCCGCCGCTAATCCTGTTCTTTTTTGCGCAAGCAAAAAAGACAGCCGGCTGTCTTACGGTTTTTTCGTTCTTATTCTATCACCTTTATTATGAATTTGCAAGTTTTTGGTATATATTTCATTAATTTCATTTTTATTTCACTTTGCGATTGCGTTCTTTGCGCAACAATTTTGCATTTTTTGCAAAAAAATTTCAAATACCTATTGAAATCGGACAAAATCTATATTATAATAAAAAAGAAGCGGACGCATTGCCGCAGCACGTATCATTAAAAATACGCAGACAGCGGATCAGTTTTAAATCAAATCTTTTGCGCGTCCGAAGATAAGGGAGTACAATTATGAGCATCAAAAGCGCTGACATTCGCAACATTGCGGTGATCGGGCACAGCGGAGAAGGTAAGACCTCCGTCTGCGAAGCGATCCTTTTCAACGGAAAATCGACAGACCGTCTCGGCAAAGTTACGGACGGAAATACGGTTACCGATTACGACGAGCAGGAAATTGCAAGAAAAATGTCTATTTCCCTCTCCCTCGCCTACACAATGTGGGAAGGCGTCAAGATCAATCTTCTGGATGTCCCCGGATTCTATGATTTCGAAGGAGAGGAAAACGAGGCGCTGCGCGCCGCAGGCGGAGCATTGATCGTTACTTCCGCAACCGGATCTGTCAGCGTCGGCGCTGAAAAAGCGATTGAAAAATGTCTGAAAAACAAAATACCGATGGTGCTTTTTATCAACGGCATGGATAAGGAAAACGCCGATTATAAAGGCACGGTTGCCGCTTTGACCGCCAAATACGCAGGAAAAATCGCACCGATCCAGATCCCGCTGATGGACGGGAATAAAATGATCGGTTATATCAATGCCCTGACCGAAAAAGCATTCCGCTTTTCCGAGGAAGGCCTCAAAGAAATACCCATCCCCGATTCCATGAAACAGACACTTGCCGACATGCAGGCAAGCCTGACCGAAACCGCCGCCGAAAACGACGAAGCTCTGCTCGATAAATACTTCGGCGAAGGCGAACTCACGAAAGAAGAGATCATTCACGGGATCCGCAAAGGTATCTATAACGTCAATACGATCCCCGTCATGGCCGGTTCCGCCCTGCAGAACCGCGGTATCATCAATCTGATGGGCGAGATCGTCAAATATATGCCCAGCGCGGAAGAACGCAAAGAAGTGCTTGCTTCCGCCGTCGATAAAGACGAACTGATCGGAATCACTTGCGAACCGAACGCGCCGTTCGCCGCGCAGGTGTTCAAAACGGTGGTCGACCCTTTTGTCGGAAAACTGAACGTCATGAAAGTTTTCCGCGGATCCCTCAAATCCGGCTCGACCGTCTACAACGCCACCACAGGAAAAACCGAACGTATCAACCAGATCTACCTCTTAAAAGGCAAAAAACAGGAACCGGTCAGCGAACTGGACGCAGGCGATATCGGCGCCGTCAATAAACTCAACGCCACCAATACCGGCGATACGCTTTGCGACGAATCCGCAAAAATTAAATTTGACCCTATTCACTTCCCCCGCCCCGTACTCTGGATGGCGATCTACGCCGAAAAGAAAGGCGAAGAAGATAAAATTTTCCAGGGACTCAATAAACTCGCCGAAGAAGATTATACCTTTACCGTTACCAAAAACAAAGAGACCGGCGAAATGCTGATCGGCGGACAGGGCGAAACCCATCTTGACGTCATCAATAAAAAACTGAAAGCAAAATTCAACGTATCCGCCGTTTTGAAAACGCCGAAGATCGCTTACCGCGAAACGATCCGCAAAAAAGTGGAAGCGGAAGGAAAACATAAAAAACAATCGGGCGGACACGGCCAGTACGGACACTGCAAAGTACGCTTTGAACCCTTCGACGGCGACTTCGAATTTGCGGAAGAAGTGGTGGGCGGATCTGTACCGAAACAGTATATTCCCGCCGTGGAAAAAGGACTCATCGAATGCCTGCCGCACGGCGTTCTTGCGGGGTACCCCGTTACAGGCCTGCGCGCCGTCCTCTACGACGGAAGCTACCATGACGTCGACTCCTCGGAAATGGCATTCAAACTAGCCGCCTCACTTGCATTTAAAGAAGGATTGAAAAACGCTTCTCCTTGTCTGCTCGAACCCATTATGCGACTGAAAATCGCCATTCCCGAAAATTTCCTCGGGGATATCATGGGCGACATGAACAAACGCCGCGGCAGGATCCTCGGCATCGACATGATGGAAGGTTTGCAGATCGTAAACGCCGAAGCTCCCCAGGCCGAAATCCAGAAATACGCGACAGACCTGCGCAGTATGACCCAGGGCCGCGGAAAATTTATGGCAGAACTCGCAAGATACGAAGAAGTACCTGCCCCCGAAGCAGAAAAAATCATCAAGATGCGCGCCGCAGAGCAACAGGGTTGATCAATAATAAAAACAATTGAGAAATTGATATAAAAAACCTGCCCTTTGCGAAAAGGGCAGGTTTTTATATGCCAAAAGCCGACAACAAAAAACCGACATGATAAAAGCCGACATGATAAAAGCCGCAACGCTTTCGCGTCGCGGCTTTTCGATTGAGGTTCAATATGCGCTTACAACTTACAAGTTTTCATTCCCATAATGATACCTTTACTATTATAATCCGTCACAGCTGCAGTATTCAACGTTACTTTTCCTTCCACAATATTTCCGTTAACCTTCGAACCAAAAGCATAAGAATATTTGCGCGTTTGAATTACTCCTTCTTCATCTTCATAGGATTCTTCTTTCTCTGCAAAATCAAAAACATAATAATATTCACCATTGAATTGTTTTAAGCAGAATTTATCTCCTTCTTCACCAAAAGAAATCCAATTCTCAGAACTCAAATCAGCTTGCTCATCCAATTCTTTGTATTGGTCTAAAGTTACAAAATACCCGTCATAGAAACCTGTTTCATACTTACCATTTTCATCCCAAGAAACATCAGACAAATTGATAATGAATGAATAAGTGCTGTTTTCTCCTATGCATTGTCCTCCTCTATATATGTACCTTGTTCCCCCAAACAACTGCAAAGCATAAGATGTTGCGTTTTCATCACCCTTTGAAATAACAATCTGACCTGAACTATCCTTTTCGATCCCCAAAGACTCATCAACGGCATAAATCAATTGTCCAAGGGTATTATTGGATTCCACAACCCAATCAGGCACCTTACCTGCTGAAGCACCTGCTAATACAGGCTGTCCAGCAGTACCAACAACCATGCCACTGTTGACAAAATTTCTGATTATCAATGAACACGGCGTAATATCTGGATATCTTGCAGTATTTCCCAATACTAAAGATACTTGTGCGCCGTAATAAGTACCTGAATACGAACAAGAGTCTACAACCACATTGGCATTTTGCAATCCACCACCAACAAATATAGCATTATAATCAATTGCATTCATTATGTTTACACTGCAATCACAATTACGGAAAGTATAGTTATTGACTGTATCTATCAACCAAGGATAATCCAACAATAAATCATAACCAGCCCAATTAACATAAACACCTTCATTCTTTCCTAAAGTTATGAATTGTTGATCATCTTTCATCCCTATATCTACATCATCAAAAACTATGTTTGCCCCACCAGTCATATAAGGACACCAGCTGACTTTCTTTTCTCCAATCAAATATTTTACATTATAGAAAGTCGTATTACCTGCGCCATCCAAAAAAATAGAATCCAATGAATCATTACTTTTTACAGTAAATCCATTCCCGTCAAATTTACCCTGGAAATATGCACTTACCCAACTTCTATCAATATTTATTGTAGATAAATCAATATCATCGATCAGTTTAAAATATCTTGGATTACTTCTCATAATTGAAGATAACTTACCAATATTCATAAACTGCTCTTCCGTCTGAATTTGATAGGGATTACTTTCTGATCCGTTTCCAAACGCAAAAAGCTTCGCTGTTTCATCACGTTCCTCGTCAGTCATATATTGATCGACACCAATTACTGTAATATGAGTGTCCTGTCCCTCTACAAAACTCAATACATACTCAACTTTTGCATTATTCTCAATCGTTATATTCGCTGAATTATTTTCCGCATTGTCTAAAATATGAATTGCTGTCGTAATTCCTTCGTTATACAACGAAATATTTGAAGCTTTGGTTGCCGCAGATAAATCTACTTTAGCCACTTCCGCACTCTTCTCTATCACCAATCTTCCTTCTTTCAAAACTATATTGCCTGTAAAAATGCCATAAAAATGATAGGAGTCATTCGCAATAGATTCAATATTCAAAGAAGTGTCTTCTTCATAGAACGCTGAATCATAAACCACTCCGTCCGGAGCGTTGATTTTTAACGTACCATTCTTAATATTACCAACTCCAATTATTATAGTTGTGGGATCATTAGAACTGATCGTCAAAGTGTGACCGCCCAAATCCAGTGTTTTTCCATTAAGTGAAAAATAAAATTGAGTTTTTGCCTTAAGTTCGACATTACCTGTCAGAACTTGATCACTCGCAAACAAATATTTCGAATAATTTGCTAATGAAGCCGATTGCAGCTGTGTATCCGCATCAATAACACTAACTTCATTTGTTAATGACTGCAAAACGGAAGTTGTTAAACCCTGATTACAATATTCTTCAGGATAGATTACTTCATTATTGTTTGTATCATAAAGAACAATTACATTTTTTTCTTGATACCACATAAAATAATGTCCGCTTTTAGTAGCAGAATCCACATTAAACCCAGCCTCAGTCAAAATATCAATAACCTCATTGACTGTTTCAGGTTCCTCTTCGACAGATGCAGTAGTAAGAATCGTATTCATGTTTTTTACAGTAACCTCATCCGCCGACAGGTTCGCTTTGTCGATCAGCGTCGTGAACGTCGGGATCAGCACCGCCGCCAGAATCGCGATCACCGCAATCACGATCACAAGTTCTACGATCGTAAATGCTCTTTTCAGCTTCTTTGCCATACTTTTACTCTCCTTTCTGTTTTTTCCGCTTTTTCGCCGTTAAATCGCGTCTTTTTTGCTTGTGCAAAAAAGACAGCCGCGGCTGTCTTGCGGTTTTTTCCGTGTTTATTCTATCACTTTTCCTATCGAATTGCAACCCAAATCAATCCGTTTTGCTATATTTTTTACAAAATATTTACATGGAAGGCGTCTTATAAAAATAATAATAGGTATCGTCTTCCCCGCACGGGCGCATCCCTGCCGCCTTCAGCGTATAGGAAGATACGGTATTCTGTTTATAGCATTTCGCTTCAATTTTTTCCAGGCTCAGCTTCATGAACCCGTATTCCATCATCGCGATCAACGATTCGCGCGCAAAGCCCCTGCCCTGGTATTCGGGCAGGATGCGCATCCCGATCTCCGCTTCCGACTGGTATCCGAAATTGTGCAGTACAACTTCGCCAACCAGCTTCCCTTCAAAATAAATTCCCAGCGGCATTTCGTTTTTTTGCTTGAAATCTTTGCGTACGTCCTGCAAAAACCAGTCGTCCGCAGGATCTTCTTCCGTCGCGTTCTCATGCCAATCGTAGCCCCAGTAACGGTTCAGCTCTTCGTCCCGCGCCAGACGCGCAAAATCCGCCGCGTCTTTATCCTCGATCCCCTTCAGCTCCAGCCGCAGGGTCTTGATCTGTGGATAGTCCGACACTGCGTCAAACGTGCGCCGCACCGCCAGATTGTATTTGTCCACGACCTGCACGGGCAAATACTGCAATTTTGACTTGCGCAGCCCCGCATCCCCCGAATCGTCTTCCCGATTGATGTATTTCGTGCTCTCGGTGCAATATTCTTTCGCAAACAACTGCGCCACCGTCGGATATGCGCCCGCAACGCCGCGCTTCGCCTTTTCGATATGCACGACAAGCATGTCTCCGCAGTACTCACCCACCGAAAACGCTACGATCTCTCCGCCCGCACGCAAAATCCCGCCGAACAGTCCGAGCTCTTCCATTTTCGGAAGAATTTCAAATACGCCGCGCATCTCTTCCGCCGCCAACGTCTCGTCCTTCTCCGTCTGAATTTTTGCGATCTCCTGCAAAAACGCTTCCGTCTCTTCCCTGTCCGCCGCCGTGTACCGCGCAAACGTATAATCCGGATTATTCTTTTTGAACTTGTTCACATGATTGCGCTGACCGCTGTATTTCCCGCCCGGATATTGGATAAAATCCTGCGCGTTATACAGGTAATCGCGCCACTTGCGGATGTCCGATACGTGCACTTCCGACCCGTACCGCAACACCAACCCGCAAAGCCGCTCCCGCGGCACCGCCGTAAAATGCAGACGGATATAATTTTCGCGACAGAATTTCTCGATCTTCTCCGCTACCCGCTCTTCCGCCGCCGCATCCCCGTCTTTCGACAGCGGCCAGTAAAAATATCGGTTGCCTACATACCTGTCGCACAATACCAGACACCCTTCCTCTTCGGCATACAGCGTCGACAAATATTTGTTCCACATGAACAAACTCCCCGCCGAGTAGTTGGATATGTGCGTTCCCTGATTTCGAAAATAAGGCAACAACCTCGCTATATCTTTCCTTTCCAATTTCTGTAATTGCATACATTTACCTTCGCTTGTTTTGTTTGCTCCGCTCTCCCCGTCTTTCTCTTCTGCGGCCCTCTCGGAGACTTTCTCTCCGTTATTATACCATAACCCGCACCGTTTTCAAAACGTTCCGACTGCCGTTTTTCCCCTGTAAATCCACGCAAAAAGCCGCCCTTTTCCAAAAAAGGCGGCCTTTTTTCTCTGTTTTACTTCAACACTTTGCCTTCCTCTCTTTCCGCTCCCTGCGCATCCTCTTGCTCCATACCCACGTCGATTACGCAAATTTCCGACGGCAGACCCTCCGACGGAAAATTCTCTTCCGAACCGATCTTTGACGTCGGGATCTCTCCCACGATGTCCTGCACTTTCGTCGTGTCGTCATGCTCGATCTTCCGCCAGGTTACGTGCATGAACAGAGACGCGATCGAAAGCGGCACGTCCACCAGGTCGAACCACGGGAAGAACAAAACATAAAACACGAGTTTCGGCTTCGGACAATGGATCTTTTTCCTCTCGCGCAAAACCACAAAAAAGGCGGTCAGAACACCCTGCAGCCAGTACAGCCCCAGCGCCGTGCCGAGCGATTTCAGCATTGACAGCGTTACGTATTCCTCCACGACTCCCTGCCAGCCGCTCGCCGCCGCAACGCCGATAAACGACGCCAGAAACGTCGCGATCGCAAGAAGCCCCGAACACAACCCGTACGGAAATCCGTAAAAAATCATGTCGTAACACGCCCACTTATTCGTCTTTTTGCGGAATATCCCTGCCACCAGCTTGTATCCGTACGCAAAAAACGCATACAGGCGGCCTTTCGCCCAGCGGATACGCTGTTTCAATACCGTTTTGAAACGCGTGGGCTGTTCATCGTAAAATTCCGCGTCTTCGCAATACCCGATTTTGCCGCCCCGCGATACCACCTCGTATGTAAATTGCGTGTCCTCCGTAAGACACGTCCAGCGCCAGCCTTCCGCCAGCCACTTGCTCTTTACCAGATACCCCGTCCCCGCTATGTGCGTGGACGAATGCACAACCTGCCGCGGCCTGTGATAGGAAAACGAACTCCTGTAAAAATGGATCCCGTACCCCGATGATATCAGATTCGTTGCAAAATTTTTCGTGTTACGGTACCCGCAAATTACGTCGAATTCTTCCGTCGAAAATGCTTTGTTCATTTCCAGCATATAATCGGGATGCAGCAGATTGTCCGCGTCAAAAATGAAAAAACCGTCCGCAAAGTCCGCCCCGTATTCGCGCAGGATTTTCTCAAATCCGTATTGCAGCGCCCATCCCTTGCGCGCATGCTTCGGATCGTGCCGCTCAAATACGATCGCACCCTTCTTTCGACAGATCTCTGCCGTACCGTCGTCGCAATTGTCCGCAATCACAAAGACCGTTATCAGCTCTTTCGGATAATTCTGCGCATGGATGCTGTCCAAAAGATTCCCGATCACCTTTTCTTCGTTGCGCGCCGAAATCACCACCGCAAATTTGTGCCGCTTATCCGTTTCCGCAAACTTCCGCGCTTTCCAGAACAACCCGATCACCATGTACACAAATTTGTACAGCGTCAGTATCGTTATCGCCGTCAAAATATATTTTAATACCGTAAATATCGTATCCAGAACCATGCAGCTTTTTCCTTGCCGTATTTTTTTCCATTATACCGTATTCCCGCTCATTTTACAACAGAAATCAGAAAAATTTTATGCACTGCCGAAAACAGCTTCCTAAATATTGTCCTGCCAAGCCCGATCCCGCCCTTTTTCTTGCCGCCTGTTGCAAAATTTCGACCTTTCCGCCAGAAAGCCTGCCTCTTAAAAGAAAAAAGCCACAAAACGCCCGCGCAAAAACTTTCGATAAAGTCCGTTCTTCATCCGCTTGCGCTGTTTTGGCGCTGTTTTGGCCTTGTTTTGGCCTTGCTTTGGCCTTGTTTTGGCCTTGCTTTGGCCTTGCTTTGGCCTTGTTTTGGCCTTGCTTTGGCCTTGTTTGCGCCGTCTTTGCAAGAATTTTGCAAAGACGGCGCAAAAGCGAACGGCTAAAAAGGGCGGGTGCAGAAAATTCTGCACCCGCCCTTTTTTCTTTATCGAAGGAGTGTGAAAGAATGCCGCAAAAAATCAAACATATTCAGAGACTTTTCGGAAAAACCGAACAAGTTCAACTGCGTTTCGCTTGAAAACAAATTTGTTTTCCTTTTTGACCAACTCAGCCCTTATTGGAAGCATACAGGCTTCCCAGTTCCACAAGATCGGATTCCTTGACGGTGTATTCCGAGGAAACCGCGGTTTCGCCGCCGCGCTCGATCCCGAACGAAATGGTATCGCCCGCACGGATAGTCAGAATGACGTCCGAAATATCGAAATTGCGGTCCAAAGTAACCTCGCGCGTTTCGCCGCTCTTGGAGCGGATCTTGAAAGTCTGAAGGATATCGTTCAATTCCAGCCCCATGCTCTTGGCAATGGATCCGGAATTGACCGAATCGACGACGATCTCTTCCCGTATCGTACCATAGCCGCTGGCTTTATCGTAAACGTATTTCGAATTCTGCGAAACCACCTTCACGCCCAGCTTGATCCCGTACCCCGCGTTATCACCGTAACCGAAATAATAATGCAGAATGTTGTCCGCCGTGCCTTTCGCAATTTCCAGAGGGATCGCATAGTTGATGTTCTGATCGGTCGTGTTTCCCGCATTCGTGATACCGATCAGCTCGCCTTTCAGGTTGAACAATCCGCCGCCCGAACTGCCGCCGTAGATCGCCGTATCGATACGCAGCGACCGATACGAACGCACCGTTTTGTCGATCTGCAGATTGATATATTCGTTATCCACACTGACAATGCCTTCGGTTACGCTGATCCCCTCCCCTTCGGGATTGCCGATCGCGATCGCCGTCTCGCCCACATGGTATTCATTCGCAAACGTTGCCGTCGTTACGTTCGGATTTTTCGCCACGATGTCGTCCGTCTTTGCCCGCACGATCGCAATATCGTCGGAGATCGATCCGCCTACATATTCGCATTCGATCGCGTAACTGCCGTAATTGTACGAAGCATACCCGTCCGAACCGGTCCCCGCCAAAGCAGGTGCACCTTCGCTTCCGTACAGATAGCACACGATCTTGCGCGCCATATATCCGCCGTTCGCCGCCGACGCGCTCGCATCATACACGACGTGATAATTTGTGATAATATACGTATAATCGTCGTGCATCTGATAGACAACGCCCGAACCCGTATAGACTGCCGTCTGCGTAGTCGTCGTAACGCCGCCGAAGATGCCGCCCGCCGAAGAAGTTTTCGTTTCCACAAACTCCGTGTAGATCTTCACCGCCGATTGCAGACACGACCCGATCACCGACGCATTGTCCGTAGGCTCTGCAAGATACTTTTTCAGAAATTCGTCGTACGTCAGATCGTCGTTATAGACCTCTTTATAATATTCATACAGCTGCTGCGCCGTTACATCGCTTCCGTTACTGACCGTGATCGTCGACGATGTCCCGTCCGAGTAGTAGATCGTATAGACATCCCCGTCGGCATTGGAAGAGGTTTTGAGAATATCTCTCACCGACACGGACTCTCCCGAACAGCCCGCAAGCACCAGTGCAAAAACCAGCACCACGGCCGCCAGTACCGTCAAAACAGTTTTCGTAAACCGTTTCATACTTCCACCTCCCTTTTTTTTGATAGCAATATTATAACACTTTTTATGTCAGACGATACTATAGAACAGTGAATTTTTTATGAAAAAATCGTGAATTGCTCCTCCGCCCTTTACCTCAAAAAGATTTACTTTTGCCGTGCCCGGGTGTATACTATAAAAGCAAGCGTTTCGGCACACGGCAAGACGAAAGGTGTAAACACAGAACGGAGGAAACAATGATGACCATCGCAGGGCTGCAAAAAACCACACTTTTGGATTTTCCCGGAAAAGTGGCGTGTACGATTTTTCTGCGCGGATGCAATTTCCGCTGTCCTTTTTGCCAGAACGGCGAAATTCTCGAGAGCGGCGAAGGAGAGATCTCGCGCGAAGAACTGCTGGCATTTCTGAAAAAACGCAAAGGGATTTTGGACGGCGTGTGCGTTTCGGGCGGCGAACCGCTCCTGCAAACGGATACTCCCGAGCTCATCGCCGAGATCAAATCGCTCGGCTATGCCGTCAAACTGGACACAAACGGCGCATTCCCCGCGCGTCTGAAAGAGCTCTGCCGCGATCACCTCATCGATTTTGTCGCCATGGACATCAAGAATTCGCCGCAAAATTATGCCAAAACCGCGGGCGTGAAAGTCAATATGGACGCAATTTTCGAAAGCGCCGATTTTCTCCTTTCCGACAGCGTTCGTTACGAATTTCGTACCACGGTCGTCAAAGAATTGCACAAGGGCGAAGATTTTATCCGCATCGGGCAATGGCTGCGCGGCGCAAAACGCTACTTTTTGCAAAACTTCCGCGACAGCGACGCCGTGCTCTGCCGCGGTCTTTCCCCCTGCCCCGACGCACAGCTGCAGGCGTTCAAACAACTTTTAAAACCGTTCATCCCGAACGTTCTCATCCGCGGCGAAGAGTAAGCTCCCAGCGCAAATCTTTTGCAAAATCAAACCTATCGATTATAAAAGCCGCGGTTTGCAAATGTTTTTTGCATACCGCGGCTTTCCTGCGGCGCATGTCGGACGCCTTTATCTCGATACATATCTGAGCTCCTTTTCCGCGGCAAGTGTCGGTACGCCTTTATTGCGGTACATGATATTGAAACGCCGGGCAAGGAAAACAATTTTGTTTTGACTCGAAGTCTTGCGTTCTCATTACAAACATGCACAGGGGTGCACAGCGCCCGATCCCGCTGCCCTATATCGCATCCGCCGCAGTTTTTCGCCGCCCGTCGTTGCAAAAAAACAATGCCGCAATCGGACAAAAAAAGCGCAAAAACCACATTCCGACAAGAATTTTTGCATTTTATTTGTTTCTTGCGTTTTTCAACAAAATACTATATATTGTATATATCATAAAAAAATAAATACAATATCTTGTCTTAACCTATTGACATATGCAGGAAGGAGTGCTATAATAAAACTCGACCCGCAAAAAAAGAGATTGCCGCGGCAAGGGCTGCCGCACTACGATTGCTTTAAACAAAAGGGGTAAGGAGAGAGAAAACTATGTATCAGGTCATCAAGCGCGACGGAACGATCGCAGAATTTGATTTGAAGAAGATTTCGGTAGCGATCACGAAGGCATTTGACGCTGTAAAGAAACAATATCATCCGAGCATTATCGATCTTCTGGCGCTGAAAGTAACGGCAGATTTTGAACCCAAGATCAAGGACGGAAAAATCGCCGTGGAAGACATTCAGGACAGCGTGGAAGAAGTTCTGAGCCAGGCAGGATATGCGGACGTTGCAAAGGCATACATCCTCTACCGCAAACAGCGGGAAAAGATCCGCAACATGAAATCGACCATGCTCGATTACAAAGCACTCGTCAACAGCTACGTAAAGGCGACGGACTGGCGCGTGAAGGAGAACTCGACGGTTACCTATTCGGTGGGCGGCCTGATCCTTTCCAACAGCGGCGCGATCACGGCAAACTACTGGCTTTCGGAGATCTATGACGAAGAAGTGGCGAACGCGCACCGCAATGCGGAAATCCACATCCACGATCTTTCCATGCTGACAGGATACTGTGCAGGCTGGTCGCTCAAACAGCTGATCCAGGAAGGACTGGGCGGCATCCCCGGCAAGATCACGTCGGCACCCGCAAGCCATCTTGCGACGCTGTGCAACCAGATGGTGAACTTCCTCGGCATCATGCAGAACGAATGGGCCGGCGCACAGGCGTTCTCCTCGTTCGATACTTATCTCGCCCCGTTCGTGAAAAAGGACAACCTCACCTACGAACAGACGAAAAAGTGCATCGAATCCTTTATCTACGGCGTGAACACGCCCAGCCGCTGGGGTACGCAGGCACCGTTCTCGAACATCACGCTTGACTGGACGGTCCCGAACGATCTGGCCGAACTCCCCGCGATCGTGGGCGGAAAACCGCAGAACTTCAAATACAAAGACTGCCAGAAAGAAATGGACATGGTGAACAAAGCGTTCATCGAAGTCATGATCGAAGGCGATGCCAACGGACGCGGATTCCAGTACCCGATCCCGACCTATTCCATCACGAAAAACTTCGACTGGTCGGATACCGAAAACAACCGTCTGCTGTTTGAAATGACATCCAAATACGGTACGCCGTATTTCTCCAACTATATCAATTCGGACATGGAACCGAGCGACATCCGCAGTATGTGCTGCCGTCTGCGCCTCGACCTTCGCGAACTGCGCAAAAAATCGGGCGGCTATTTCGGAAGCGGCGAAAGCACGGGTTCGGTGGGCGTCGTTACCATCAACATGCCGCGCATCGCGTACCAGAGCAAGGACGAAAAGGAATTCTTTGCGCGCCTTGACCGCCTGATGGATATCTCGGCACGTTCGCTCAAAACAAAGCGCACGGTCATCACGAAACTGCTCGAGGAAGGGCTCTACCCCTACACGAAGCGGTATCTCGGCACCTTTGCAAACCATTTCTCGACGATCGGTTTGGTCGGCATGAACGAAGCGACCCTCAACGCAGCCTGGATCCGCAAAGACCTGACGCATCCCGAAGCGCAGGAGTTCACAAAACGCGTTCTCAACCATATGCGCGAACGCCTTTCCGATTATCAGGAACAGTACGGCGATCTGTACAACCTCGAGGCAACCCCCGCAGAGTCGACCACCTATCGCTTCGCAAAACACGATAAGGAACAGTTCCCCGACATCATCACGGCAAACGAAAACGGTACGCCTTACTATACGAACAGTTCGCACCTGCCTGTCGGATTCACGGACGACATCTTCGACGCCCTCGACATCCAGGACGATCTGCAGACCCTCTACACTTCGGGTACGGTGTTCCACGCATTCCTCGGCGAAAAACTCCCCGACTGGAAAGCGGCGGCTTCACTGGTCAAGAAGATCGCGGACAACTACAAGCTCCCTTACTATACCCTTTCCCCGACCTATTCCATCTGCAAAGATCACGGATACCTCGCGGGAGAACAGTATACCTGCCCGCACTGCGGACAGAAGACCGAAGTCTACAGCCGTATCACGGGCTACTATCGCCCCGTACAGAACTGGAACGACGGCAAAACACAGGAATTCAAGGACAGAAAAGTTTACGATATCAACCATTCCACGCTGAAAGGACACAAACACACAGAGGAAAAGGCGGATGTGTGCTGCGCGGCTCCCGCATTGGACGGACCCGTGCTGTTCACGCGCGACGGATGCCCCAACTGCAAAACCAGCAAGATGATGCTGGATAAAGCGGGGGTGAAATACCGCGTGATCAACGCCGAACAGGATGCGGACACCACCCGCAAATACGGCGTGAAGAAAGCTCCTTCCCTGCTGGTTCCCGACGGCGACGGGTTCAAGACGTACGACAACGCGAGCGAGATCCGCAAATACATCGAGAGCATCGGCTGATATGTACGATATTATCATCATCGGAGCGGGCGCGGCAGGCATGACCTCCGCGCTCTACGCTTTGCGAAACGGAAAAAAAGTTTTGGTTCTGGAAGGCGACAGCCTGGGCGGACAGATCGCCACTTCCCCGCGGCTGGAAAACTTCCCCTCCATCAAGGAGATCAGCGGCGAAGCGTTTGCGGATAACCTGTTCGAACAAATTACTTCGCTCGGCGCCGAAGTGGAGATCGAAAAAGCGGTCCGCATCGAAAAACTCGAAGACAAGACCTTTTCGGTCAAGACCGAATACAACGAATACTTTGCAAAAAGCGTGATCATTGCGGCGGGCGTCAAACACAAGCATCTCAAAACCAGACACGACCGCGAAGATCTCGTCGGCAAGGGCGTCTATTACTGCGCCGTGTGCGACGGCCCCTTCTACAAGGGCAGAGAAGTCGCCGTGATCGGCGACGCCAATTCCGCCCTGCAATACGCTCTGCTCCTTTCGGGATACTGCAAAAAAGTGTATATGTACACACTTTTCGATAAGTTTTTCGGCGACGCCGGCCTCGTAAAGGCTCTGCGCGCCAAAGAAAACATCGAAGTGCGCCCCAATACGAGCGTAGTCGATTTTCTCGGCGAGGACGAACTCACGGGCATCGAATACACGGACAAGGACGGAAACCTCTGCCGACAGGATATCCCCGCTGTGTTCGTGGCGATCGGACAAGTCCCCGACAACGCCACCTTCGCAAACGTGGCAGATTTGGACAAGAACGGCTATATCATTGCAGACGAGAGCTGCAAAACCAGGACGGAGGGCGTTTTCGTGGCGGGCGACTGCCGCACAAAAGCGGTCCGACAGGTCTCTACCGCCGTTTCGGACGGCGCCATCGCCGCAACCAACGCTTCCCTCTACCTCGAAAGCCTGTAAACAGCATCCTTTGGGAATGATTTTATCCTGCATATATTTATTTACATAAACTATTTACATGATTTATCTTACATGATTTTATCTTGCATGATTTTATCTTGCATGATTTTATCTTGCATGATTTATCTTGCATGATTTATCTTGCATGATTTATCTTGCATGAATTTTATCCTGAAAAGCGAATGCCGGCGTCCGCAAATATTTGCGGACGCCGGCATTCGCTTTTTCCTATAACCAAATCGGCGGAACGCAAAAATTTTTGCGTTCCGCCGATTTTTATCTTGCGTTTACACTCATCTGCACTTTCATTTCGTCCGCGTTTCTATCAACCGCGTTTAGCTTTATTCGCATTTGCACTGCACTTGCGCTTTCATTTCGTCTTGCGTTTCTATCAACCGCGTTTATGCTGCGCCTTTATTTCCGTTTTCGCGTATCCGCTACTGTCTTTGCGCGCGGATAATCACGCAGAGCGCAGATTCAGGAAGTTTTTTTGTTGGGATCGCTGCAAAATTCGATGCGGAACTCGGTGCCTTTGCCCAATTCGCTTTCCACCGAAAGTTTCCAGCCTGCGCGGCGGCAGAGTTTTTTCACGATCGCAAGGCCCAGCCCGAAGCCGCCGCCCGCGCCGTTGTGCGATTTGTCTACCGTATAGAAACGGTCGAAAATGCGCGTCTTATCCTCTTCCGAAAGCCCGATGCCCGTATCCGAAACGCACAGCACCGGCGTTTCGCCGCCCGTCAGGGTTACCGTGAGCGTGCCGTTCTCCTTATTGTAGCGGATCGCATTGCTCACAAGGTTGTTGACGATCTCCAACAGCCGTTCGCGCCTGCTCATCACCTTTACGCCCGCATCGGCGCTGAGCGTCAGCGCGATACCCTTCTGCGCGATCTTCGGCTCGAACGAGGATACCGCTTCATGCACCAGTTCGGACAGATCCACTTCGTAATCGGGGAGCTCATCCGAATCGATCGCCGAAAAATTGATGATGCTTCGGATCAGGTTCGCCAGGCGGTCGCTCTGTTTGATGATCGTGTTCGCCACCCCTTCCAGCTTTTCGGGCGGCATCGCCCCCGCCGCGATCAGTTCCGCAAATCCGCGGATGCTCGTCAGCGGCGTATTCATTTCATGCGTTACGTTCGCAATAAAATCGTTCTTCGACTGCGCCGCCTGCGTCGTTTCGGTAACGTCCGTGATCAGAAGCACACGCATCTTTTCATTGAACGTGAACCGTAAACTGTAATACCGTCCGCCGATTTTGCGAACAACCGCCGCGTTTTCGCCGCTCTCCAGAATCGACGCGATCTCCCGATCGTTTACAAAACACGGAACCGGTTCGTTTTTTTCATAATCCAAAAGCCGTCTCGCCGTGCGGTTGATCAGAATTACGTCCGCAGCATCCCGAAACAGCACGATCCCGTGTTCCATGCTGTTTAAAATCAGCTTTTCGATGCGGCTGTCTTCCTTCATTTTCTCCACTTTTTCGTGAAGATCCGCATTCATGTCGTTCATCATCTTTGCGATCGGTTTGAGCTCGGCGTATTCCGTCTGCACTTCTTTTCCGCCGCCGTGCGCCGCTTCCAGCGTCAGCTTCTCCACCGGCCGCAAAATGAACGACGTCGCCAACCACGCCACAAACAGACAGCACATGATGTCCACGATCAGAAACCACACCATCGTCGGAAGCGCATCCGCAAATATCGCAAAGCCCGAATCCGCTTTCACCGAAATGCGCACAAGCGCACCCTCTTCCTGCGTTCCGTCCTGCAACCGAAAACTTCCGTCGAACGCGCGGCAATAATACACCAGATTCTCCCGCAGTGTCGCACTCTGCCGCACCGCGTACCCTTCACCGCCGCTGAGCGCTTCCTGTACTTCTTCCCGCTCGAAATGATTTTCCAGTCCGCCTTCCGCCGCCGTATCCGCGATCACCGTCCCGGCGCGCAGCAAAAACGTTACCCGCGCCCCTTCAAGTTGCTCCGAAAGCGCCTGCGCCGTACTCTCCGAATATTCCGCCGAACGGAATTCCTCCGAATACACGTTCATATAGACTTTCAGCTGCGCGTATGTCTTTTCCACCGACTGATCGTAAAAAACTGCCGAATACAGGATGGACAGCACCACGATCCCCACGACCGACACCAGCAGCGTTACCAATAAGATCCTTTTCCGCACTTTTTATTCCCTGTACACAAATTTGTATCCGACACCGAATACCGTCTCTATGTAATCGATGCCCAACTTGCGAAGCCGCGCCACATGATTGTCCACCGTACGCGTTTCGCCCTCGTCATATCCCCACACCGCATTCAATATGTTCTCACGCGTGAGCGCTTTCCCCTCCTTCTGCATCAGGTATTTGAGAAGGTTGAATTCTTTGTTGTTCAGTTCCAGTTTTACCCCGCGCAGGGTCGCCGTCATCGTCTCTTCGTCCAAAGACAGGTTCCCGCGCACCAGAGACGCCGTGCCGCCCGATCTTCGCAGCAGTGCGTTCACACGCGCCGTCAGCTCCAATACCCCGAACGGCTTGCTGATATAATCGTCCGCCCCCAGGTTCAGCCCGCGCACTTTGTCCGTCTCCTGTCCCAGCGCCGACAGCATGATCACGCCCATCGACGGGTATTTTTGCTTCAATTTTGCCAGTACGTCCAACCCGTTTCCGTCCGGAAGCATGATGTCCAAAAGCGCCGCCGCAGGCGCGCTCTTCTCCACCGCCGCCATAAAAGACGCCACCGTTTCATAACACTCGATCTGTATATTCGACATCTCCAACGCGCATTTGACCAGCTCTCCGATATTCGCGTCGTCTTCCAAAAGATATACTTTCTTCTCCACAGCCCTCTCCTGTTCCGCGGCGCTTCGCGCCAAGGCTATTTTTTTCTGCATTATAGCACACTTTCCCCAAAAAGGCAAGAACGTTTCTTTTTTTCGTTTTATTTGAATCTTTTCTATAAAATGTACGGTCATTGCCGCCTTCCGCACTCTGTCAAGGTTATGCTTTTGCGGCTTGCCCGCGCCTTGCGAATTTGCCGCGCCTTGCGAATTTGCCGCGCATTACAGAAATTCGTATATTTTACGAGGGGCAATGCGATTGAAATCGCATTGCCCCCTTTTTTATTTACTTTGCCGCCGCACAAATTTTTACAAAGAAACGGCATTTTGCTTGCCGACAGGCGCGAACACAACCGCTGTTTTGTCAAAAAAACGCAAGGTTTTGCCGCCGCGCGGCTTGCCGCGTCAGTCGAACGCGTGTGCGACGTACGTCAGGTGGTCGGCGGCACGCTCGAGGTTGCCGACCAGGTTGATGAACACGCTGCTGGACGCAGGTTTGCACTTTCCTTCGTTCAGTCTGCGGATATGGTCCTTGATCATCTCTTTGCGTGCGGCATCGACAGTATCTTCCACCGCGTCCACCGCCTTGATCGCCGTGATATCTTTTTTATCGAATACGTCCAGCGTTTTTCCGTACAGATCCTCAATTTTTGCGTACATATCCTGCAAACTCCGGATGACTCCCTGCGAGAATTCAATGCTGTCGCGCTTGCAGTTGCGCGTATATTTGGTGATATTGTCCGCCAGTTCGCTGATACGGATAATGTCGCTCGTCGCGTGATGGATAGAGGAGATCAGCCTCTCGTCGTTCAGCGAAAGATCGGAAGCAGAAATCTTGATCAGATACGCCACGATCCGCTTTTCCATGTCCGATACGCGCGCATTCAGCTCGTCTACCTGCTCTTTTTTCGTCTCGTCCCCTGCCACAAATCCGTCAAACGCCGTCTTTAAGGACTGCATCGCAAGCTCCGCCATGCGCGTCGCCGCCTTGTTCGCCTGGTTCACCGCCACCGCAGGCGTCTGTATGAAACGCTCGTCCAAAAGAACCGCGTCGTCCGCAGGACGGCTCTTGTCCTTCTTGTCCGATATGATCTTGCAAGAGATCTTCACAAATAAATTGGTCATCGGAAGGAATATGCACGTGCACACCACATTGAAGAAGGTATGGAACAGCGCGATCCGAAGCCCGGCCGCCGCCTGGCCCGGGAACCACGCGTTCAGCGTGCTGTCCATAAAGCCCGGCCAGCACAGCAGGAAGACCGTAAAGATCACCGCCCCGAATACGTTAAACATCAGGTGGATCAGACTCGCGCGTTTCGCGTTGGTATTCGCCCCGATCGACGACAAAATCGCCGTGATACACGTTCCGATGTTGCTTCCCAAAATCAAGAACAACACATCGTTCCCGCCGTTTCCGATCACAAGCCCCTGCATCACCATCACGACGATCAGCGACGTTACCGCCGAACTCGACTGCACGATCGCCGTAAATATCACTCCGATCAGAAGCAACACGAACGGATTGTCCACCGTCGTCAGGAAACTTTTGAACGCCGTGCTGTCGCGATACGTGCTCATCGCTCCCGACATATATTCCAGACCCAAAAAGACAAGTCCCAGCCCCGTCAGCATCAGCCCGATCGTCTTGGTCTTTTCACTCTTGCACAGCATGTTCATGAAAATGCCCACACACGTGAGCGCCGTTACAAACTCTATGAGCGGGATCTCCGCCATCGAAGCAATGTACGCCGTGATCGTCGTCCCGATGTTCGCGCCCATGATCACCGTCGTTGCCTGGAACAAAGACATGAGCCCTGCGTTCACAAATCCGACAACCATGACCGTCGTCGCCGACGAACTCTGTATGATCGCCGTTACCGCCGTCCCGATACCGACTCCCGCAAGACGGCTCTTCCCCGTCTTGTCAAACCAGCCGCGCAATCGGTTCGTCGCCAGCTTCTCTATATTGTCCGACAATACTTTGAACCCGAACAAAAATGCGCCAAGCCCCGCCAGTAACGATACCACCGACAATACATAATCCATCGCCACAGGCTCCCCTGCCAACATCAACCACATCGGAAGGTACATTTACTCTCTCCTCAACAACTTATTTCTTATGTGAATCAATCCTACCCTATCCATTGTACGAAAGAGTTGTATAATACACTTGTAAAATTTGTAATAAATTTGTAATAAATTTGTATTTATCAAAAATTTTGTCGCCTATAAAAGAGGCGAGCGGAGCGTCTGCGGAGCGAGGGCGCCGCGATGGCGGTGCGTCTGCGGAGCGAGGGCGCTGCGATGGCGGAGCATCTGCGGAGCGAGGGCGCCGCGATGGCGGTGCGTCTGCGGAGCGAAAAAGCGGGGCGGCTCCGTCCGCAACGGAGCCGCCCCGCCTCTTCGTCAAAATGTTTTGCCGCAAAAGTCAGTTGAGCTTTTTATGTTCGCCCGTGATCATGAAGATCACCCATTCCGCAATGTTCGACGCATGATCGCCGATCTTTTCCAGGTATTTGGCGACCATCAGCATATCCAGCGCCTGTTCGCCGTTGTCGTCCCCTTCGATATCGCGGTGCACGATACCCGTCAGCTTTTTGCGGATCACTTCAAACAGATCGTCCACGGCGTCGTCCGCACGGCAGACCGCTTTCGCAAGGTCGCCGTCCCGCTCGACAAACGACTTTGCCGCGTCCCGCACCATGTCCTGCACTTTGTCCGCCATTTCGGGGATCTCCGCCACTGCGTCCGCATACGGCAGGCGGCTCATTTTGATCACGAGCTCGGAAATGTCCACCGCCTGATCGGCAATGCGCTCCATGTCCGTGATCATCTTCATCGCGCTCGTTACAAACAAAAGATCGCTCGCCACGGGCTGCTGTTTCAATATGATCTTCAGGCACAGCCGCTCGATCTGCTGTTCCTTTTCATCCACCAGCTGCTCTACGCCCTTCGTCTTGCGCGCCAATTCCGCATCCTGCGTTTCCAGCGCCGTTACCGCGTCCTCGATCGCTTCGCAGTTGAGTTCTCCCATCTTTACGAGCAGATCTTTCAAAAGCGATAACTGCTCTTCAAACTGTCTTCTTACCATATCAACCGAATCTCCCCGTAATATAATCTTCCGTCCGTTTGTCTTCGGGGCGGTCAAAGATCTGATCGGTCTCTCCGTACTCGATCAGATCGCCCAGCAGAAAGAACGCCGTTTTATCCGAAATGCGCGCCGCCTGCTGCATGTTGTGCGTTACCATCACGATCGTATATTTTTCCTTCAGCTCCTGCGCCAGATCTTCGATTTTGCTCGTCGAAATAGGGTCGAGCGCACTCGTCGGTTCGTCCATGAGGATGACTTCCGGTTCCACCGCCAGAGCCCGCGCAATGCAGAGCCGCTGCTGCTGTCCGCCCGAAAGCCCCAGCGCCGACTTTTTCAGACGGTCTTTGAGTTCGTCCCAGATCGCCGCCTGCCGCAGCGATTTCTCCACGATCTCGTCCAGCTCCGCCTTTTTGCGTATCCCGTGCGTCTTGGGGCCGTAAACGATGTTGTCATACACGCTCATCGGAAACGGGTTGGGTTTCTGAAATACCATTCCCACGCGCTTGCGAAGGACGTTGATATCCACTTTCCCGTACAGATCGACCCCGTCGATGAGCACCTGCCCCGTGATCTTGCAATCGGGGATCAGATCGTTCATACGGTTGAGCGTCTTTAAAAAAGTCGATTTGCCGCATCCCGAAGGTCCGATAAACGCCGTGATCTCCTTTTCCTTGATATTCATGCTGATGTGTTTGAGCGCCTGGAATTTCCCGTACCAAAGATTCAGATCGGTTACGCTGAATTTATCCGAGCGCGCCGTTTGCTGTTCGTTTTCCACGTCAGTTATACTCCTTTTTCAACTTATTTCCTACAAATTCCGCCAACCCGTTGATGACGAGCACGAGCGCGATGAGTACGACCGCCGTCGCCCATGCCTCCTCTTCATACAGACCGTTGATGGAAAGAATATACATATGGATCGCCAGCGTTCTGCCCTCGCTGAACAATCCCCCCGCCGCATAGGCCGACGTGCCTGCCGTATAGATGAGCGCGGCCGTCTCCCCGACGACCCTGCCGAGCCCCAGAATTATGCCCGATATGATGCCCGACATCGCAGACGGAAGTATGATCACAAAGATCGTGCGAAGTTTTCCCGCACCCAGCGCATAGCTTCCTTCCCGAAACGTATCGGGTACCGCCTTGAGGGATTCTTCGGTCGTGCGCATGATCACAGGCAAGATCATCAGCGTCATGGTGAGCGCACCCGAAAGCATGGACGTTCCCCAGCCGCAGACCTCGACAAAAAAGATCATGCCGAAGATCCCGTACACGATGGACGGGATCCCCGCCAGCGTTTCCGCCGCCATTCGCACGATTTTTACGAATACGTTGGTCGATTTTGCGTACTCGACCATAAAAATCGCCGCAAACACGCCGATCGGCACAGAGATCACGAGCGCCAGCGCCGCAATAAAGAGCGTGTTGATGATCGCGGGAAGCATGGACAGATTTTTCCGCGTGTATTCCCAGGCAAAAAGCTCGGGTTTGAGGCTGGGGATGCCGCGCGCGAGCGTATAAATGAGGACCCAAAGCACCGCCCCCACCGTGATCGCCGCGGCGATCATCACGAGGATCATGAAAACAAACGAGAAAGGCTTTTTCATGTAGGCGCGCAGTTTGTCCGAAAAGCTCTGCCGATTGATCGGTACGATCTTGGATACGTCCGTTTCTTCCTGCGGAGGTAAAGTTTTGCGGCCCAACACCGCATCTTCCGTTTCCATACCGTTCGCCTCCTTACTTCGCCTTTTTCCGTATCAGTGATACGAGGATCGTTATGATCAGAATAAACACGAACAGCACCGCCGCCGTGGCGATCAGCGCGCCGCGGTGCAGGCCCGTCGCATATCCCAGTTCCAGGACAATATTCGCCGTCATCGTGCGGACGCCGTCCAGAATGGAAGAAGGAAACGCCGTCTGGTTCCCCGCGATCATCACCACCGCCATCGTTTCGCCGATCACCCTGCCCAAACCTAAAATGATGGACGTCATGATCCCCGATTTCGCCGCAGGAACTTCCGTAAAGATGATAGCGCGTTCTTTGGTCGCACCCAGCGCCAGCGCACCTTCGTAATAACTCTTGGGTACGGCGCGCAGCGCGTTCTCCGACACGCTGATGATCGTGGGCAGGATCATGATCCCCAAAATCACCGACGCGGTGAGGATGCTCGAACCCGTTCCGCCGAACGTGCGGCGGATGAGCGGTACCATCACGCATACGCCGAAATACCCGTACACGATGGACGGGATCCCCGCCAGAATGTTCGTCATAGGCTTCATGACCCTATACAAAGGCCGCGGACAATACCGCGCCATAAAGACCGCCGTCAAAAGCCCGATGGGAACACCAATGATGAGCGCCCCCGCCGTGATGTAACAGCTGCCCACGATCATCGTCGCGATGCCGTAACTGGGCACGTCGTTGTTGGGCGCCCAGACGCTCCCGAACAGGAATTTGAAAAATCCGATCTCCGCAACGGCCGGAACCGCCTGCGCAAAAATAAATACGCAGATCGTAAGCACCGCCGCCACAAACAGGATCGCCGCCAGGATGAAGACCAGTTTCATCAAAAGTTCTTTCCATGCGATCTTCGTTCTCTTTTTGACTGCCGCCGCAGCCTGCATCGTTTGTTCCGTCATAACTTCTCCTTACATGGTAAAAGCGGGTTTTTACCAAACCCGCCCGCCGTTTTTCTTGATTATGCTACCGTAACGCCGATTTCCGACCATTTCGTTACTTCGCCGATATAGATATTGCAAAGCTGTTCTTTCGAGATCGTTTCGATCGGGTTTGTTTTGTTCACGATCACCGCAATGCCGTCCGTAGCCAGCACATAAGATTCCAGCGCCGCCGCTTCGTCTTCGCTCAGCTCACGCGATGCCATACCCAGATCGTACGTGCCGTTCATCGCTCCCGTCATTCCCTGCGTGGAATCGTTAAAGCTCAGCTTCACCTTGCTCGCTTCCACTCCGGATGCTTCCACATACGCTTCCACCAGTACTTCCATCAGCGGATGCACGGAGGAAGATCCGTTGATGACAAGCTCTTCCGTCGGAGCCGTTGCCGGTTTCGTGTAAGCTTCCGTCGCCGCAGGTGCAATAAAGCCTTCGTTGTTGATCGTTTCCGTTACATTCGTGCTCTTGAGGAATGTGATGAAATCCGCAAGCGTCGCATTGTCGTTGTCCGCTTTATACGCAATGTTGAACGGTCTGGAAAGCGTGTATTCCCCGCTCTCGATGTTCGCTACCGTCGCTTCCACTCCCTCAAACGGAACCGCCTTCACTTTGTCGTTCAGCGATCCGAGGGAAATATATCCGATCGCACTGGGATTGTCCAAAACCTTCTGCAAAACCACGCTGGTCGCATTCGCCACTTCCGCCGTAGATACAGTACGGTCTACTTTCTTGCCTTCCGCATTCTTCTGCTCCACTCCCGTCAGTTCGATGAATGCTCCGCGCGTTCCCGAACCGGATTCACGCGTGATCACCGCGATAGTATCACTCATTTTTTCTCCGCCGCAGCCGACTGCCGCGACTCCGATGCCGCACGCCATTGCGACACACAAGATTGCCATCAGAATCTTTTTCATTTCTTTTTCTCCTTCAAACTTTGTAGCCCCATTATAACCGCCATTTGTAAAAAATTATGAGGATATTTGTCATAATTTTGTAATAAAACCCGCTCGCTTTTTCCGCGTTCTTTCTTCGCGCGACAATTATAGTATGCCGTGAAAAAAATAATTTATGCCGCCGCATTTTTAACGTTTCGCCTTTCCACCCCTCCTAAACTCTGATCGGATTTTTCGGATCAGCGGAGCGTTGGTCGAGCAAAGGCGAAGCGTCTGCGGAGCGATTCCGTGCCTTGCTTTTTTCTTTTAGGTAGGTTGCACCAAAAGCCGACCGCGCCCGCGCAAGTAATGCGCGGGCGCGGTTTTGCAGGCAAAACAGACAGCCGTCGGCAATTTTGCCGACGGCTGTCTGTCCCTGTTTTATCAAATTTTTACTTCATTCATTATCCGATCATTCGTATCTCTTACAGACAAGTTTTATAAAATTTTTATAAATCACTTTCTCTGCTTTAGATTTTCTTTTTACGTTCGTAACGCACGAACAGATAGCTGACTGCCGCCCCTGCCAGGAACAAGAGGATCCCGAGGCACAGATCGAGAACAAAAGGCGCGCCGCCCGCCCAATTCTGGTATACGGCGTACACTTCGGGATTGAAAAACATGGTCAGAATGGATGCGAGCGACAAACCGCAAATGCAGAAAAACGCAGTCTTTTTATGGCGTTCAAAAAGTTTGGTAAGCCCTTTGGAAAAACTGACAAGTCCCGCCAAAAATCCGATGCCGAGGCACGCATACACCGCAAAAACGGCAGGGTCCGCCTGCCAATAGGTCAAACTGACCGAATCCATAATCGGCTGGAAATACCCCGCGATCATGAGGACCGCCGTTGCGGAAAGCCCCGGCACGACCTGCGTGATCGCCACGATGTAACCGAGCACCAAAAACAAAATATAATGATACCACGAAAGTCCCTGCAGAGCGCGTTCGCCTGTATCGGCAAGTGTGGACACAAGGCAGACCGCCACGGGAATGATAAATCCCAGCACGAACAAGCCCAGGTTTTTCGCCGTTTTCTTTTCCGAACGCACCTCGTCCAGCACGGCGGGATAGGCGCCCAGCATGAGTCCCGCAAACAGCGCGATGACCGTAAACGGGCTGACATCCAAAAGATAGCGAACGGCAAAAAATCCGAGCGCAAACCCGATGACGACCCCCACCGCGATCGGAAGCAGAAACCGCACGCATTTTCCGAATTTTTTCAGAATATTCCCGAGCGCGTACAAAAGTTTTTCGTACAGGCGGAAAATGATCGCCACGGTCGACCCGCTCACGCCGGGTACAATGATCGCAAGGCCGATAAAAAATCCCAAAAGCCCGCCCTTGGCGGCTTCTTTTCCGTTTTTATAGCGAAGATCGGGTTCTTTTTCCGCCGAAATCTCCTGTACGGAGGCACAGCTTCCGCCGCCGCTTTTCCTTTCTGTGTTTTCAAAGGAGCTCTCTGTCGCGGCTCCCTCGTTTGCAGGAATTTCCGTACTGTCTGTCTTCTCCGCCGCATTTTTGACGTTTTGCGGCAAATTTTCGGGTACGTTCCACTGTTTTTGTATCGAATTTTTTTCTTTCACGATCGGCTCCGTTTGAGGATGTTCCATAATTTTACGGCTGTTCGCTAAACGCCCTGATTTTTAAAGCGAGGTCGTTTGCGGAAAGGCGGCAATCCTGCGCCTGCTCTTCCGCGGTAGCGTGCGGAATAAATTTATTCTCCGCGCCCATGATCTTCAGCCGCACGGGCTGCGCACAGGAAGCATAATATTCGGCAACCGCCGAACCGAACCCGCCGCTCAAATACCCCTCTTCAAAAGTAATGATCTTTTTGTCCGCGATCTCGCGCAGAACGCGCTCGTCCAGCGGTTTGATCGTACGGCAGTTGACGATCCTGCAATCGGTGCCGCTCCGCTTTTTCGCTTCCAGCGCACGCGCCACGGCGCGCGCGCCGCTCGCCAGCACGACGACGCCGTCGCCGTCCGAAAGCGTTTCCCAGCGATAATAATCCCCGATCTTCTGTCGGCTCCCCAGATTGGGCGCGTACCCGTTCGGGTACCGTATCGCGCAGGGCACTCCCAAACTTTTTGCGTAGTCGAACACGTCCGCAAGTTCCGCGCAGTCCTTGGGTGCAAAAATACGCAGGTTCGGCACCGAACGCAGAGCCGAAAGCTCAAAAAGCCCCTGGTGCGTCTTTCCGTCCGCCCCCACAAACCCGGCACGGTCAATACAGAAAATCACGGGCAGATTCTGCAGGCATACGTCGTGAATGATCTGATCGTACGCCCTTTGCAAAAACGTCGAATAAATGCAGACAACGGGACGAAGTCCGCCCTTCGCCATACCCGCCGCCATCGTAACCGCGTATTCTTCGCAGATTCCGGCATCGAAAAGGCGCGTCGGGAATTTTTCCGCAAATTCCGAAAGCCCTACCCCGTCCGTCATGGCGGCCGTTACCGCTGCCAGCGCGGGATCTTCCCGCGCGCGCTCGCACAGCAATCTTCCCAGCGCCACCGAAAAAGAGTTTTCGCCGCTCGCAAAGTTGCGCGAAACCCCGTGAAAACGCGCAGGGTCCGCTTCCGCCGCTTCATATCCCTTGCCTTTCAATGTTACCGCATGCAAAAATACGGGTTCGCGCAGCTTTTTGATGTCTGTCAGGACTTCGATCAATTCATGCAGATCGTGCCCGTTGACCGGCCCGATGTATTTGAATCCGCACCGCTCGAAAAAGTCGTTTTTGTTCAGCCAGCCTTTCAGCGTGTATTTTACTTTGCGCAGCTTCTTCCCGAATGCCCCCGTTTCCTTGAACGTGCGGCTCAGAAAGGAATTGAATGTACGATACCGCCGCTTTGCCGTCATTTTGGAGAGCGAACGGTACAGCGCCGAATGGTTTTTATCGATGGACATCCCGTTGTCGTTGAGAACAACGACAAAATTTTCAGGTTTTTTCTCCGTGGCAAAGATCGCTTCCAGCGCCGTGCCGTTTCCCAGCGACGCATCGCCGATAAAAGAAATAACTTTGTAATCTTCGCCGCGAAGATCCCGCGCCGCACACATTCCGAGCCCCGCCGCAACCGACGTACCGCTGTGCCCCGCTATGAATGCGTCGTATTCACTCTCCTCGGGATCGGGAAATCCGCTCACGCCGCCCTTTTTGCGCAGCGTATCCAACGTCCTGCCTGTGATCAGTTTGTGCGCATAACTCTGATGCCCTACATCAAATATCAGTTTATCCTTCGGGAAATCAAATACCGAATACAGAGCTACCGTCAGCTCCACAACCCCAAGGTTGGAAGAAAGATGCCCGCCGTTCTCGCGTACCGCTCCCAGCAACACCTCGCGCAGCTGCCGCGCATATTCCTCCGCACGCTTGCCGTTGCATCCTTTTATTTCATCCGCCAACAAAATCGCATCACCTCGCTGTAACTATCTTACTCGGGATCCTTCAAAATCATACCGTTTTTCTTTCCTATTGTAAAACATTGGCGCTTCTTTGTCAAGATATTTGCGATTCCGCCCGTTTTCCCGCGTCTTTGCCCGGTCTTTCGTTTCATACGAAACGAAAGGCGACTTCCCCTTGCCTCCCCATTTTCTTTTACTTTTACCAAGACATTTTTTCTTTCCGCTGAAAAATATAAAGCCTGTATTTTTTCCTTTTCCGCAATTTTCGCCGCTTGCCTTTGCATAACGTTATCCCGCGCGTTTTTCTGTCGCAACGGTGAATTGCCCCGTTTTGATGGGGCAAACAGGTTTTTACTGCCGCCTGCTTGCGTTTGCGGCGCGTATTTGTTATAATAGCGAAGAAAATAAAGCGGAGAGGCGAAAAAATGCCGTACAAAATTTATTTAAAGCGCGGAGAAGAAAAGCGGATCCTGGCAGGACACAGCTGGGTATATGCGAACGAAGTAGCGAAGATCGAAGGAAAAGACAAAAACGGAGCGCTGGCGGAAGTATGTTCGTTTGACGGGCGGTATATCGGGAAGGGATACATCAATCATTTATCGAAGATTTTGGTGCGCGTCTTTATCCGCGGGGATGAAACGGACGACGAAGAATTTTACAAAAATCGCATAGCGGAAGCGGCGCAGCTTCGGAAAGTTTTGTTCGGCAAGGAAAGCGATTGTTATCGGGTTGTATTTGCGGAAGCGGACGGACTGCCGGCGCTGATTGCCGACCGTTACGGGGATTACATCGTTTTAGAACCTCTTTCTTTGGGGATCGACCGTCGGAAAGAGCTGATCGTGAATGCTTTTGTAACGCTGTTTTCGCCGAAAGGGATCTACCAGCGCGGCGATGCGCCCGTGCGGCAGAAAGAAGGACTTCCCTTGGAAAACAAGACTCTGTACGGAGAAGTTCCCGATAAAATTTTTGTTACGGAAAACGGACTGAAAATGTGCGTAGACGTAAAGAACGGGCAAAAGACGGGTTATTTTCTGGACCAGAAAGAAAACAGATTTGCGGTGCGCAGGTATTGCAGGGACGCAAAAGTTTTGGATTGTTTTTGCAACAGCGGCGGATTTTCGCTGAATGCTGCGACGGCGGCAAAAGAAGTTACGGCGCTGGACATTTCGCAATTTGCACTGGATAACGTGGCGGAAAACGCAAAGCTGAACGAATTTTCAAATATAAAGACGGTCTGCGCGGACGCATTCGAACAGTTGCGCAAATTTCGCGCGGACGGAGAATTGTTTGATACGGTGATCCTCGATCCTCCCGCGTTCTGCAAGAGCGCGGCAGAAGTACAGGATGCGTACCGCGGCTACAAAGACGTGAACATCACCGCCATGAAACTCGTGCGCCGCGGCGGATTTCTGGTTACCTGTTCCTGCTCTCACTACATGACCGCGCCGCTCTTTGAAAAAATGCTGCGCGAAAGCGCGCGCGAAGCGGGAAAGACAGTCAAAATACTGGAAACGCGCGTTCAGGCACCCGATCACCCTGCCCTGCTCGCCGCCGAAGAAACGTCCTATTTGAAAGCATTTTTCCTGCAGATTTTATAAATACGTTTCTTTCCAATAACACAATTTTATAAATCAGCGTTGCCCGAAGCCGTTTTCTTGCGGCTTCGGGCAATTTTTTCGGCCGTCGTGTCCGAAAAACAAAAAAACGGCAGGCAATCGCCAGGCAAGCGACACACCGCGACGGGCAATCGCCAGGCGTAGCGGACAGCAAAATACGCAAAGATTCTGACGATTTTTGGGTTTTTTTGCAGAGAAATTTTTCGCGGTTTTTCTTTTGGAATTTACACTATTTTTTTTGCGTTGTGTGTTATTCGACAGCATTCGACAAAACTTCTGTAAACTCGACGATTTTCTAACGTCAACAAAAGTTGAAAGTGTTTGGTGTTTGTAGTATAATAGAGACATCAAAAACGTCTGAAGCACACAGACACAAAGGAGTAAATTAATATGTACCAGTTAAAAGTAAAAAATTTTCAAAAAGTATTTTCACAGGAAAACGGAATTTTTAAAATGAGCGATTTTATTGATTGTTCGGCACAGGCTTTGCAAGACGCAACCGATTGCACGATCACGAAAAGTCAGGACGAGATTTTCGTATCCCTGAACAACAAATATTCGGAAAAAGATTTTCTTTCTTTGCTCTCTCGCGCATTGCAGGATATGTTCGACGCAGAAATTCAGCAGAAAGATTCTGCACTGCAACTTTTCTTTGCTAACGGCGCCGATTTCAGGATAGACGTTGTAAAAACTGCCTGACTTTGCTTAACCTTCGGCCGTTGCGGTTTTTTCCTTTTATATTTGTAAGACTATGCCGCAAAAATACGATATTCTCTCCCGTTTTGTTTCGTTTTTTTTGCCTGCGGTCTTTCAATAACTCTTTTTATCACTTTTTTCATAGTTTTTTTTATTCGCAACGGCTTTTCCTTTTACCGCTCATCTTTTTATAGATGGGCGGTATTTTTCATAAATGATTGAATTTACAACCAATTATTCTTGACATATTTCTATATTTGTTGAAGTAAAATAAAATCAAGGTGGAAATATGTTAGATTCTATGGCAATTTTTGATAAAATTGAAAAGGCTCGGCTGAAAAAGGGCATGTCTGTTAATAAGATGAGCGAAAAAGCGGGTATTTCTCATAATACGATCAACTCTTGGAAAACGCGGCAGACGATGCCGACGCTGGATGTTTTGGAAGGAATTTGCGACGCGCTGGAAATTCATCTGGCGACGCTTCTTTTTGACGTCGATACCGACGATCTGACCGGCGAAGAAATTGATCTTTTATCTGCATTTCGCAAGCTCTCCGAAGAGCAGAAACACGCCGCCGTGCAGATGATAAAAGCCATGCAGAAATAATGTTTCAGTAGAATTTACGGCCGCCCGATTTTTGAATGGGCGGCTCTTTTCTTGCTCCATATATTCGTTTTTTAAAATTCCTCTACTGTTTTTAAATTCTGCCATATTTGTGCCGTTTTCCAAAACCGTGCGCCGAAACCATATGCCGAAATCGTGTGCCAAAAACGAGCGTCGATACTGCGCGCCAAAGGCGTAAACCAAAACCGAAACAGTCTGAAAAGCTGTCGGCACACGGTTTTGCGGCCACTTTCAGATTCAGTTTTTCTAAACAAAATCCTGCCGCGGAAAAATTTCCGCGGCAGGATTTTTACTATTTGGAGATTACATTCGTGTAAGCAGTTTTATTAAAAAAATTTTCTTTCATCCTTCCCGCGGCATTGCAAAATATTTGCGTCGTCGCGGACGATCGTGCGGCGAACATTCTTTTCCCTGCCCGATTCCTGCAAAAGCTCATCCGATCGGACAGGATCGCCGCATTTTCCTTTCGGATTACTGTTTCTTTTCCTCTTTTTTTTCTTTCGTGTGGCAGGAGCAGCATCCGCAGGAAGAACAATCACAGCCGCAGCCGCTCTTCCCGTGCTTTTTACACCAGATCTTATACCCGATCGCAAACACGACAAGACCTGCCGCCACGACTCCGACCGCTATGCTCACGATCGTTCCCGCCACCGTCAACAGATTCAGCATATTTTACTCCTTTCGGGGTGCCGTCGTCTCAAAAACGACGGCACGTTCCGCGTTTTTTCTCTTTTTTACAGTTTATTGCAAAGGCGCCCGCTTTTATTCCGTATTTTCGGCTTTTTTTCTGCATTTACGCCTTTTTATTCCGAAACGGCGCCTTTTTCCTTTTTTTTGCATACGATCGCGCCGCGGTTTCGTAAGATGATAAATCCGATAAATCCTGCCGCCAGCGCCGCCACGATGAACACCGTCCACCACCAGGTAAGAATCAGATATACCGCCGTCGCCGTCAGATAGGAAGTGAGCATCCAAAACGCCACCGTCCATTTGAATTTCCCTTTCGGCGTTTCGCCGCGAACGGTCGCCGCCGCCGCAAAACACGGAATGGTCAGCATATTGAATACCGTAAAGGCGATCAGCGCCTGCCATGTGATGCCCGTCGATTGCATCAGCGCCACCACCGCGCCGATCCCGCTTTCTCCGTCATCCCAGCCCGGCAATACCGCCCCGATCGCAGGTACCAGCACGTAAAACGTCGCGATCACGTTTTCCTTCGCGATCAGACCCGTAACCGCCGCCACGACAAACACCCAGCCGAATGTCCCAAGCTGCAATCCGAATCCCATCGGCGTGCATACCCACTGCACAAACGACCCGATACTGTACAGAATGGATTCTTCGATCCCCACCATCTGCCAGCTCCAGTTGAAATTCGACAAAAACCAGATCACGATCGCACTCGCCACTATGATCGTAAACGCCTTCTTGATGTAATGCTTTAATTTATCCCATAAATGCACCATCAGCGATCGAAACTGCGGCAAATGATAGTCGGGAAGTTCCATGATGAACGGCGCCGCTTCCCCTCGCATCGTCGTCTGACGCATCACCGCTACCGAGATCACCGCCATCGCCATACCGAATACGTACAAGGCAAAAACCAGCAGATCTGCATTCACGCTCGTATACTGCGACGCCACCGCGCCGCATACCGCCGCCAAAATCGGCGCCTTCGCTCCGCACGTGAAAAACGGTATCACGCGGTTGGTCATCACCCGCTCTTTTTCGTCCGCAAGCGTGCGCGTATTGATCGCCGCCGGCACCGAACACCCGAATCCCATGATCATCGGTATAAACGCCCGACCCGATAACCCGAACTTGCGGAATGCCCTGTCCAATATGAACGCCACGCGCGCCATGTACCCCGAATCTTCCAATATCGAAATCAGTAAAAACAGGAACAAGATCTGCGGCACAAACGACAACACCCCCGAAAGTCCTGCCCAGATCCCTTCGTTCACAAGCCCTTGCGCCCATGCCGCCGCGCCTGCACTTTCCAGGCCCGCCGCAATGCCGCCGCCGATCTGATCGCATACAAATCCCGTCAGGTTGAATAAAATAGCCCCCGGCGTCGATATCCCCGCCGAACTGTAAAATACCTTGACAAATGCGTTCAGAACTTCGCCGCCCGCGTCTACGTCCTGCGCAAATCCCGCTCCGCCCGTAAACAGCTTCGCTATTGCGTTCAGATACAGAAAATCTTCCCCGAACGTCAGATGAAACAGCCCGAACAAAATAACCAAAAAGATCGGTATCCCCCAGATCCGATGCGTCAGTACCCGATCCGCTTTCTCCGATTTCGTCATCTTCTCCGCCCGCTTCGTACGCTCTACCACCGCCGAAAAATTCGACGTTATGTATTTGTAACGCGCGTCCGCGATCAGCGCTTCAAAATCGCCGCCGAACAGCTCTTTCCCCGCTTGCTTCTTGAACCCCGCTACCATCTTCATCTCTTCGGGGTGCATCTTTACTTCCAGTTCGTCCCCTTCCGCCAGCTTCACCGCATGAAACAACGCGTTTTCCGTTTCCTTTCCGTCCAAAGCGATCCGCACATCGTCGATCACGTGCGCGAGCGGCGTTTCCGCCAATACCGTCCTCCCCGCACGCTTTTGCTTCGCCGCCCTGTACGCCCGCTCCATCAGCGCCCGGATCCCCTGCCCCTTCAAGGCGGAAATCTCCGCAACAGGCATTCCGAGTTTTTCTTCCAGCTTCGCCGCGTCGATCTTCTCCCCGCGCCTTTGCACCGCGTCCATCATGTTCAACGCCACCACCACCGGTACGTCGATCTCCATAAGCTGCGTCGTCAGATACAAATTCCGCTCCAGATTCGTCGCGTCGATCACGTTGATCACACAATCCGGCTTTTCATCCAAAATAAAATTCCGCGATACCACTTCCTCCGGCGTGTACGGCGATAAAGAATAAATCCCGGGTAAGTCCACCACCGAAACAGGTACGTTCAGCTTTTTATATGTACCTTCTTTCTTGTCTACCGTAACGCCCGGCCAGTTCCCTACATGCGCCGTGCTCCCGGTCAGCACATTGAACAGCGTCGTCTTTCCGCAATTCGGATTGCCCGCCAATGCAAATTTCAGCATCTTTTTCTCCTTTTTTATTGTTCTTTCGGCTTTTTGCCGCTTACTTCCATCACCACACACGCCGCCTCGCTTTTCCGCAGCGTCAGTTCGTATCCGCGCACGGTAACTTCTACGGGATCCCCCAAAGGCGCCACTTTCCTCAGCCTGATATGCGCCCCGGGCGTTACCCCCATGTCAAAAATACGTCTTCGGATCTGCCCTTCTCCGTCGATCTTCTTGACCTCTCCGCTCTCTCCCGCTTTGAATTCACTCAGCTTCTTTTCCATTCCTTCCTCCAAACGCATACGCGCCATTTTTATATTTATTCCGCCGCGCGCCTTTCTTTTTTCCGCCTTTTGCGTTTTGCCTGCTATCTTTCGCGCGGCCTTTTTTGTATCTTTGCAACACTTCAACGTTTGTTTTCTTATGTTACGTCATACCAGAATTTTGACCGCCATATCTTTGTCCAGCGCCAGACGCGCGCCGCATACCTTTACGATCACGCTCCCCTGTACGCTCGAAAATACAGTCAGCTTTGTCCCTTCCGCAATTCCGAGGCTTGCAAAGTGCCGCTTGCTGCGTTCATCCGCCAGCACCCTCTTTACCGTAACTTCCTCCCCAACGGGCGCCATCGTCAACGGCATTTTTCTCATCTCCTTCTGCCATTTATTGGTTAACTTTCATTAACTGTTTAGAGTTTACTACATTTAACTTTTAAAGTCAAGAAAATTAACCATGGTAAATTAAATTTTTTAAAAATTTTTCGATTAAGGTCGGCGAGCGGAGCGTCAGCGGAGCGTCAGCGGAGCGTCAGCGGAGCGTCAGCGGAGCGTCAGCGGAGCGTCAGCGGAGCGTCAGCGGAGCGTCAGCGGAGCGTCAGCGGAGCGTCAGCGGAGCGTCAGCGGAGCGTCAGCGGAGCGTCAGCGGAGCGTCAGCGGAGCGTCAGCGGAGCGTCAGCGGAGCGTCAGCGGAGCGTCAGCGGAGCGTCAGCGGAGCGTCAGCGGAGCGTCAGCGGAGCGTCAGCGGAGCGTCAGCGGAGCGTCAGCGGAGCGTCAGCGGAGCGTCAGCGGAGCGTCAGCGGAGCGTCAGCGGAGCGTCAGCGGAGCGGATGAGCGGAGCGGATGAGCGATGAGTCTGCGGAGCGATTGAGCGATGAGTCTGCGGAGCGGTTGAGCGAAGCGTCAGCGGAGCGGATGAGCGGATCGGCTAATTCTATACATGAGCAATTTTTAAAAATTTCATCAAATTTCTACAAAGCAAATCGGGATTTTTCCTCGCGATCGGTGCGAACATAGGCAGTCGGATGGGGTCGTTTATTCTAAATCAAAACGCAGTCAAAAAATTTCTGCCACGTTTTTTTATTAAACGCAACTCCTGTTCCGCTAAAAATGAAGGGCTAAAGCAGAAATACAATCGGTTCTCATAAAAATTCTGCTTCAAAAAAACGACGACACAAAATATTTTGCGTCGTCGGGGCTTCTTCCCTGAAGAACATTAAAATTTTTCTGTTTGCTTCTTAAACTCCCTTTCTAAGAATTATTTTCGCGCATAAATAATTCCTTTTATTCAAAAAAAGCGGGAAACGCATAAACGTTTCCCGCTTTTTGTTACGTTGTCATTCTGTCAGTTGTAAAAAGGCATATACGGCTGTCCGTAAAAACGAACGGGTTTTTCTTTCTGCCTTGCATACCGAACCGTCGACGCGGTTCCGCCCGTTTCGCTGTACAGGTACGCAAAAACAAAATCCGCATGGTCAACCATGTAACGATTCCGCTTTTGCATACAGCCATTGGAAAATTGCTTGCTGACTATTACTTTTTCGTCCGCCTTTGCGACACATTCGTCGTATTCCTTTTTCCAGTAGGGCGAAAACCTTTCGCTCTGATTCGGATGCGGTATGCACGCGACCAGCTTTATCGGATACCTATCCTTGCCACGCAACAGGATCTTCGCACATTCGAGATCGAATCCCACAGCCATTCCGCAATAAAATGTGTCCGTTCCGTTTTCGATAAGTTCTTCCAATTGCTTTTCCAGCAGATCTTCGGAAAAATCTTTCCGAAGATCTCTGTGCCCCGTCAATGCGCAAGATGACACTTTCTTACCTCTTCCCTATTTCTTATCGGTCTTTCCTTCCGTTTTTTTCGGCGCAGGTACCGCTTTTTCTTCCGCTTTCTCAGCCTTGCTTTCCGCTTCTTTTTGCGGCGCCACGACTTTCGGCAGCGACAGTCCCGCCATATTGTACATCTCTTCCAAAGGCGGCAGACTCTTTAAAAGTCCGCTCAAAAATCCGGCCGTCGCCGTCTTTCCGTCTTTGCCTTCGCCGCCGTCCCACACGGTTACTTTGTCGATTTTGACGTTCTTGATCGCTTCCACCTGTTCGGCAACGAGCTGTTCGATCTTATCGGCGATCATCAGGCGAACCGCGTCGTTCGCTTCGCCGCCCGCCGCTTTCACGAGCGCATCCATACCTTCCGCCTGTTTGCTAAGCTTTTCGCGAATACCGCGCGCTTCCGCTTCCATCTTCGCATAGATCGCGTCCGCTTCACCGCCGGCCTTACGCCGCATCTGCTCCGCTTCCGCGTCCGCTTCGATCTCTTTCTGGCGTTTCTGGATCTCCGATTTGACGATGACGTCTGCTTCCTGCGTCGCCTTTTCGCGCGCCGCACGCGCGATTTCCGCTTCTTTTTCCGCCGCGTACGACTCTTCCAGCGCTTTCGCCGCCTGGACTTTTTCCGCCGTTACCGCCAGTTTCATCGCTTCCGCTTCCTTCTCGCGCAGTTCTGCCTGCGTGCGGGCGATTTCCGCTTTCGCCTTATTTTCACCCTTGATCGCTTCGCTTTCCGCTTCCGCTACGCGTACACGTTCTTCCATTTTCGCGTTCGCTTCGCCGATCGAACCGATCTTGTTCGCTTCCGCCACCGAGATCTTCGCATCGTTGATCGCCTTTGCCGCCGCTTCCTTTCCGAGCGCGATGATGTAGCCCGATTCGTCCGAAATATCCGTTACGTTTACGTTGATCAGCCGCAGACCGATCTTTTTGAGTTCCCCTTCCACGTTCCTTGAGATCGCTTCCAGGAATTTGTCGCGGTCGGTGTTGATCTCTTCGATGTTCATCGTCGCGATGACCAGACGCAACTGTCCGAAAATGATATCTTTCGCCAGTTCCTGTATCTCCGCCATCTTCAGATTATGCAGGCGTTCCGCCGCATTTTCCATGACCGTCGGCTCCGTCGAGATACCGACCGTGAAAATGGACGGCACGTCGATACGAATGTTCTGCCGCGACAGCGCGCTCTTGAGATCCACCGAAATGGACAGCGGCGTCAGATCCAGATAAGTAAACGACTGCACCAGCGGCCAGATGAACGCCGCGCCGCCGTGAATACACTTGGCACTGCGGGTATTTCCCGCTTTGTCCGCCCCCACTTTACCGTAAATGACCATGATCTTGTTCGGAGGACACTTTTTATAGCGCGTCAGCACCATCAGCAAGATCATGAACAAAACCAGTACCGCCACTATGATCAGAACAATGATCCAGGGTTGCATGTTTTTCGTTCTCCTTTTTTATTTTCCGTTATTCTGTTTTCTTTTTTGTCGTTTTTACGAGATACGCGTCGCCCGCCATTCCCGTGATCTCCACCGCCGCATCGACGGGGATCTTTTCTTCTTCGTCCGTAACCGCATCCGCTTCGGTAAAGCGCCCCTGCAATATGAGCGTAACTTTCCCGCGCCCGCTGCGGTTTGCGGGGATGCTCACATACACCGTCGCTTCTTTTCCGATCGCCGTACTGTAGTCGGCCGTGCCGTCTTCCTGCAGGCGCAGCACCAGACGGATCAGTCCCCAGACCACGAAATACGCCGCAAGTCCCGCAACGACGGAAACAGCCACGCTGATCCCTACGTTTATGTTGTAGGAAAGCATCAGCATACCCGTCCAGCCGCCGATCGCAAAGAAGGCGGTAAGCCCTTTCAGCGTGAACAGAGATACGCCCGTATCCGTATGCGAATCAAAAGAACCGTCGCCGTCGGTATCGGTGTCCATATCCATATCGGCATCGCCGCCCGCGCCTATGATCATCAGAATGATCTGGATCAGAAGCGCCAGCGTACCGATACACGCAATGATAAAATACGCAATTTCCAGTCCGCTCAAAGACGCGAACCATGCACTCATGTTTTTCTTTTCCTCCGATTGATTTGCTTTCAGGTTACAGCGGTTTGCTGCGTTCCTTGCCCCTCCCCCGCGGATATGCCGCAGGAGTCGGTTTTACTTTTTCCGCCACGAACAGCGTTCTTTCGCCCGCCTCTCCGCTGAGCAGAAAGGTTTCCGACGCGATCTCCCTCGCGCCCAGAACATCCAGCGCGTGCTGCGCTTCCGTGATCTCTTCCTTTGCCGCACTTCCTTTATAAGCGATGAACCTTCCCCCCGTTTTTACCAACGGGATACAGTATTCGCTCAATGTGTTCAGCCGCGCCACCGCGCGCGCACAGCAGACACCGAACGCTTCCCGCATCGATTTCTCCCGCGCCGCATCTTCCGCGCGCATGCAGACTACCTTCGCATTCAGTCCCAGTTCCCCGACCGCCTTTTCCAGAAAAGCGCATTTTTTCGCCACCGATTCGATCAGCGTGAATTTCAGATCCGGCCGCACGATCATGAGCGGTATGGACGGGAATCCTCCCCCCGATCCCACTTCCGCACACAGATCCCCCTGCGGAAAATATTTCTCCCCCGCCAGGGAATCGAGAAAATGCTTGACCTTGCATTCCTCTTCGTCCGTGATCCGCGTCAGGTTCACCTTTTCATTGTATTCCGTGAGCAGGCGATAAAATTCCTTGAACTTTTCGCCCGTCTCTCCTTCCTCTATCAGCTTTTTATAGTCCTGCATGATTTCATTATAACATACATTTTGTACTTTGCAAACGTTTTTTCAGATTTGTTTACAAAATTTTCCCTTTCTTACCCCTTTCCATATTTTTTTATTTAATTTTTCAGGATCCACTTTTGACGGCCGTTTTTTTGCTGAAAAAGCGCTGTGCGTTTGTGGATAATTGTGGATAACTCCTGTGATTTTCTTGACAACTTGTCCTTTTTGACGTGGACAAGTATTCATTTTGCCGCTGCCGCACAAAAAAATTCTCCCGACTTATCCACTCATCCACTTTTTACTGACAATTCCATCCACAAAAAAAAGTACGGTTATCCACAGCGATTTGCGCTTGAACGGCTTGCTTTTTCTTTTGATTTCTTATATAATGATAGCACGCTTTCAAAAAAGAAAGCGGATTTAAAGCGAGTTATACACAATTCTACACAATCTATTACTATATCTACCAATAAATAAATCAATTAATATTAAGTTCTTCCGCGCATAGAGAGAGAACGGGATAAAAAAGCGGAAAGGACGGCAGGAGGAAGATATGAAAATCATCTGCGAAGGAATCGAATTATCGGACGCGGTGCTGAAAGTAGCGAAGGCATGCAGCACGAAGACGACCAATCCGATCCTGGAATGTGTAAAGATCACGGCGGAAAATGATTCGATCACTCTGATCGCGACGGACGGAGAGATCGCGATCCAGCGCAAGATCAAAGCGGAAGTACTGGAAGAAGGTGCGATCTGCGTACCCGGAAAGTTCTTTTCGGATTTTATCAAGAAACTGGAAAACGAGCAGATCACGCTGGCGACGGAAGACGGGCGCGTGATCATCACCTATGCGGACTCGGAAAGCTCGATGCAGCTTCTCAATGCCGACGATTTCCCGGCGATCGACGCGAATATCGGGGAAAAGAAAGTAGAACTTCTGACAAAAGATCTGAAAGAGCTGATCGCAAAGACGACGTTCTGCTGCGCGCAGGACGATTCCAGGCCGGTGCTCAAAGGGGTGCTGGTGCAGACGCAGGACGGAAGGATCTGCTTCACCGCGCTCGACGGATACAGGATGGCGGTATGCCGCAAGAATATTCTGAGCATGACGGGAGATATCAAGATCATCTGCCCGGGCAGAACGCTCAACGAGATCGGGCGGATGCTGGGCGCGGACGAAGAGCATATTGAGATCTTTGTGCAGAAAAACATGCTGATGGTGAGCATCGACGATACGGTCCTGACCAGCAGACTGTACGAAGGCGAATTCGTGAACGTTTCCAACATCGTGCCGAAGGAATTCACGAGCGAGATCGTGGTGGAAAAAGAAGCGCTGAACGAGAGCGTGGAGCGCGCGGCGGTACTGGCGCGCACGGATAAGAACAGCATTGTTACCTTCGATATCCGCGAAGGGAGCATGGGAGTTTCGTCGAATACGATGATCGGGCGCGTCAACGAGAGCGTCAAGATCATGCTGGAAGGAAAAGACGTACAGATCGCGCTCAATTGCAAATATGTGAGCGAATGCCTCAACGCGGCGACGGACGAAACGGTGCGGATCGGATTCAACGGAGCGGTGGCGCCCTGCGTTCTCACCCCTGCCGAAGGAGATTCTTACCTTTATTTGATACTTCCCGTGCGTACAACGGCATAAAAACGGTTGACAGAGACAAGTTTTTTTATGTATAATGAAAAAAGGTTTTAAAAAAGACAATATTTAATATAGGAGCAAAGGGATACCATGAAAAGAACATATCAGCCCAAAAAGAGACAGAGAAGCAAAGTACACGGATTCCGTCAGAGAATGAAGACGCAGGGCGGACGCAAGACGCTCAAGAGAAGGAGAAACAAGGGCAGAAAGAAGCTCAGCGCATAACGGAAGGGCGCAAGGTGCGGTTTGTATAAACGGTTAAAGAAAAACAGCGATTTTCAGAAATTGTTTTCAAGGGGAAAAAAATGTTTTTCCCCTGCTTTAATTCTGCTGTATCGGCCTGCAAAGCAAACGGCTCTGGGATTGTGCGTGAGCAAGAAACACGGGTCGAGCGTAAAGCGGAACCGGATCAAGCGGCTGCTGCGGGAAGCGTTCCGCGCGGAAAGTGCGGCGTTGAAAGGCGAATACGCGGTGATCCTGATCCCCAAACAGGCGGAAGAATATACCCTGGCGGGTTTTCGGAACAGCCTCAGGACCGCTTTGCGGAAAGAAGGCCTGCTCTCATGACGCGGCAGGATGTGCGAAGGGCGTGGAAGTATCTGCGTTCGACGGTGCTGCGACCTTATTTGAAAATGGCGTGCATGCACCTGATCGTGTTTTATCAGAAATATTTTTCACACAAGACCTGTCTGTACCGCCCTACCTGCTCGCAGTATATGCTGGAAGCGATCAACAATCACGGCGTACTGATCGGAATTTTGCTCGGATGCTGGCGCATCCTTCGCTGCAACCCCTTTTCCAAGGGGGGCTACGACCCTGTTCCGGAAAATTATTTCAAAGTGCGTTGGCTTTACTGACTGCGCTCGGGTCCGCGCGCCGTATGGGCGCCTGCGCCGAAAATTTATTTTGGATTTAAGAAAACAATGTTATATTTATTGGATTCGACCATTTTCATTCACGACGCGGCTTTCGGGGAAGGTCTGAACTTTCTGGGAAACATCGTAAAATGGATCGTTGAACTCGTGCCCTATGTGGGGCTCGGTATCATCCTCTTTACGCTCATTCTCAAAACCATCACCCTGCCGCTGGATATTTATTCCAAGTCCGCGATGCGCAAAAACAGCCTGAAAATGGAAAAAATGCGCCCGCAGCTGGAAAAATTGCAAAAACAGTACCAGAACGATCAGCAGATGTACAATTCCAAAATGATGGAAATGTATAAGAAAAACGGCTATTCGCTCTGGGGCGCCTGCCTGCCCATGATCGTAACGATCGTACTGTTCATGGTGGTTTTGGGTGCGTTTTCCGATTATTCGGCTTATACCAACGTCGACGTTTACCGCAATATGACGGCGGCCTATAACAATGCCGTGCTCGCGTATGCGCCCGACACCGCGCAGTCGGATCCCGTGTCGATCACCTATACGCAGGCGGACAAGCTCAACGAAGACGGTACGCGCCTTTATACGCGCGTCGAAACGTACGAGAGCGAGGATAAACTCATCCGCGTCGTTCTTACGCGCGCAGCGAACCTTGCCGACGGGCTTGATCCGAACGAAGTCAACGGCATGAACGAAGCGGCGGATTGGAATCAGATCCCGACGGGCGATCCCATCTACTACGTGCGCACCGACGCACTCTTTGCCGCGGCAGAAAACGGTTCGGACAAGACGCTTTCCGATGCGTTGGCTTGGGCGCAGGAAAACGAGGAAGGAAAGGATCTTTCCCGCGACGATCAGGCCGTGCTCGCCATGCGCAGGATCGGAAGAAACGCCGCACAGGCACAGTACGAAACGAAAAATTCCCATTTCCTTTGGGTGAAAAATATCTGGCTGCCCGATACGAGTTATCAGCACCCCGTGCAGAAAGAATCGGGTATGAGCCAGGATCTGTACGATGAGATCACCAAAAATCTGAGCGCGGAAAAAAGCGCCGCGAACGGCTATTATATCCTGATCGTCATTTCCATCGGGTCGATGTTCCTCTCGCAGTTCATTATCATGAAGAGCCAGAAGGCGCAGAACGAATTGCAGACGGCGGACGGACGCGGTCAGAAAACACAGAAAATGATGATGATCATCATGCCGATCATGTTCGGTATTTTCTCATTCTTTTACAGTGCCGCGTTCTCCATCTACATGATCACGAGCAGTATTTACGGGATCATCAGTACCCTGCTGATCAATCTGGTCATCGATAAGAAATTCCGTGCGATCGAAGAACGGGAAATACAGGAAAAATATAATAAGCGGATTCCGCAGGCGGCGAGAAAGCCGGAAAGCACGCGGAACGGAGGGAAAAAACAATGACGGAATACGAATTCAGCGGAAAGACGGTGGAAGAGGCCGTCGAGAACGGGCTGAAAACGCTGGGGCTCACCAAAGAAGAAGCGGAGATCAGAGTCCTGGAAGAAGGAAAAAAGGGCGGATTGTTCAGCAAAGGAACGCCGGCGCGCGTCGCGGTTTCCAAGAAAAAGACGGACGGCGAAAGAGCAATGGCATTTTTGGAAGGTTTGTTTGACCTTCTCGGCGTGAATGCGACGACGGAACTGGAAGAAAACGAAGAAAACACGAAGATCAACGTGGTAACGAATAACAATTATGCGCTGATCGGGCACAGAGGCGAAGTTCTGGACGCTTTGCAGGTACTGGCGGGCGCGGTTGCGAACATCGGGCGCGAAGAATACAAACGCGTGGTGGTCGACTGCGAAAATTACCGCGAAAAGCGCGAACAGACGCTGCGCAGACTGGCGCAGAAGCTGGCGGAGAAAGCGGTACGGCTGGGAAGAAAGGTTTCGCTCGAGCCGATGACCCCCTACGAGCGCCGCATCATCCATGCAACGCTGGCTGACAGTACGGAAGTTAAGACGGCGAGCGAAGGGAAAGAGCCCAATCGCTTTATCGTTGTGATCCCGAACAACCTCAAACCCGGTGCGGACAAGCCGGACAGACGCGGCGGGAAACCTCGGTTCGACCGCGGCGGCAAGGGCGGATTCAACCGCGACCGCAGGGACGATAAACGCGGCGGCAAAGGCGGTTTTGACCGCGACCGCAAATTCTCTAACCGCGACGACAAACCGCGCGCTTCGGGACTGCCCCGTTCCAAACGGCAGCCCTATTTCGGAACCTTCCTCGGAAACGCGAACGACATAAAGGCGGAAAACGATAAACCCGCGAAAGATGAAGAATAATGGATCTGACCCCGTTTGCATACAGCAAACGGGGTGTTTTTTTATTTTAGAGGCGCTTGGAACGTGCAAAAACGTTCCAAGCGGGGAGAAAAAATGATTTTACAGGGGATACGCAATTTTTTAAAAGGTTTAAAGTACGTATTCGTGCCGATGGGCGTGCTTTTTTTCGGTTTGGTGCTGGGGCTTTCGGTGAGTCTGCCGCGTATGGGAGAGATTCTGGAAAATTTTGCGACAGAAATGCAGCGGATTTTCGGGGAGAGCACGCTGAGCGGAAGCGAAATGATGCAGAGCCTGTGGATGCGGGTATCGGAGTTGGACTGGAGCAATCCGTTGCAGGCTGTTTTGCAGGTTTTGAACAGGTCATGGCTGAACGAAACGCTGGAACAGTGCGTGAAACCGTTCGCGGAAGATTATGATGCTTATGCGGCGGAAGCGGAGCAGCTGATCCGTGCGGCGGCGGAAGGGATCGTGCGTCAGGCTGTGGTTGTTGCGGTGTTTGCGGCGCTGGGGCTCGCGTGCGGATTGTTTCTGACGCAGTGGCTTGTGCGCAGGGAGATCGCACGGCGTGGGTGGCGCAATCTTCTGCCCGGGATGCTGTTCGATGCCGTATTTGCGACCCTTTTGCTCATGGTATGCACGCGGGTATCGGTAAAACCGGGCTGGGGATTTGCGGCGGCACTGGCGGCGCTTCTTCTGTTCGGAGCGGTGTCGCTTTTGGAAGCGTATCTTCTGCACGGGCGGAAGGTACTCCCCTTCCGCAGCGTGGTAACGGTAAAGAACTGTTGTAAACTGTTGGTGTCGAATGCGGCGGTTTATGTTCTGAGCGCGGCGATCGTGGCGGTTGCGGGGTTTGTTCTGAACGAAGTGGCGGGACTGTGCATAGCCTTGCCGCTGTTCGGGGTCGCCTTTTTTGTGATCGGCATGAATGCGGAATCGTACGTGATCGGAAAAGTAAAAGAACTTTCCGAAAAAGAAAATTAAACGGCGGAAAACTTTGACAAATGCGCTTTTGCGTACTATAATGTTTTGACTATGAGAGAGAGAACGAAGAATAAAGAACTGGATATGACGGAGCGTCCGCTCCTTGGAAAGATCTTTTTATTTTCCCTTCCGATCATGCTGACGGGAATTTTACAGCTTTTGTACAATGCGTCGGACATCATCGTGCTGGGCAGATTTGCGAGCGACGTATCGGCGGGCGCCGTGGGATCGACGGGATCGCTGATCAATTTGACGGTCAACTTGTTTTTGGGGCTTTCGGTGGGTTCGTGTACCGCCGCGGCGCGCTGGATCGGCGCGAAAAACGAGGAACGGCTGGATCGTGTGGTGCATACGGCGATCTCTCTGAGCCTGATCGGCGGGG
>ERZ1108162.61-NODE-61-length-45979-cov-499.782989_pt1 | contig 45979 bp, 33 predicted proteins | sample MGYA00403698_ERZ1108162 | MGnify/ENA primary metagenome ERZ1108162 (study PRJEB35170, sample SAMEA104062405) | human gut metagenome | biome: human gut; feature: human-associated habitat; material: faeces | place: Denmark | collected 2012-04-30 ... | reverse complement strand
ACCATGCGCTTGAAGCGCCTAATCAAGCCACCGGCTCAGCCGGTGGTACTTGACTCTTGGAAATGTGCTATACTAAAGTGATGTCTTTTTGCGTCCACGATAACAGGCAAAGGGATAAGGGAAACAAAGATGGCGGAAATGACAGAAAAAGAAATGCGCGAGTTTATCAAGAGCCGAAAACATCCGGATAAGCAGTTTTATCTGGATCTTTTGGATGATGAAAAACAGCGCCGATATGAAGATCTGCGTGTGCGGGTCGTTATGAGCCTTTTAAAGAGCTGTTATATCAACCGTCTGAAGCTGAAAATCAAAGATGCGCAGGACCAGATAGCCGAGATGCGAAGCGGTGAATTTACCGCGGAAAATTATAGGTCGATCATAGGTTTGAATGCACAGATCCGCGGCTGGAGGGAAGAGATCGAGGGGTTTAAGGCATTTTTTGTCGAGCCGTATTTTGCGCGGATGGATCTATATGACGATAAGGAAGGGTATAACAGCTATTATATCGGAAAAAAGGGAGACGTCAATCTGGAAATTGTGGATTGGCGTGCGCCGCTTGCCCGTAAATACTACCAGAAGAGCCAGATCGTATTTTCGATCAACGAGTATAATTACAAACAGATTCTGCGCCGTGCGTTGCGTACGGCAAACGGCCGCTTTTTGGATTTTAAAAACGAATATCTGAGTCTGAAAGATTACCTGACCAAAGAAGAGATCGCAGGAAGAGACGAAGAAATCATTTTTGACCCTTATCTGAAGGAAATACTGCGGGCGAGAAAAGAGCAATCTGAAATATCGGATATCATTGAGACGATCCAGGAAAAGCAATACGAGATCATAACCAGGCCTGAACAGGAAAGTTTTGTTTTGCAGGGGTGCGCCGGTAGCGGCAAGACAATGATCATGTTGCATCGGCTAAGTTTTCTCATGTACAACAATGAAAACCTCAAGCCTGCGGATGTATTGGTGATCACGCCGAGCGATTCGTTTAATGCTTTTATCGATGAATTGTCGCAGGTTCTGGAACTGGAAAAGGTAAAGACGCGGCATATCGATGAATATTTTCAGCAGTTGCTGAAAAACGAAGGGATCGATTTGGACGGGAAGATCGATTATGCGGCGAAAGTGCCTTATAAATATCTCGAATATATTTATTCGGAGAAGTTTTACAACGATGTGCAGAGCAAGCTGACAAAAATATACAACGGGATTCAGGGAATGTTTCTCAGTGAAGAGTGCGCTGCATTTATCGGAAAAGTGGCGGAAAATTGCCGCAGACAGCTGGAACTTTACAATGCGATCAAAAATGCGAGCGTGCGCGTGCGTCGTGCCGTGTTGGGTGAGATCAAAGAGAAAGCGGAAGGCGGACTCTATTATACAAAGCCTTTCCGTGAACTGATGAACGAAGTAACGGCGGCGGAAGAATTTTTTTCAAATGATCTGAAAAGCGAAAAGATCAAAAATTACAGCTATTTTTACAACCGGATCCTTTCTTTTTACAGAGCAGGATCGCTTATTTTGCGTGCGCACGGGAAAGTTACTGCGGGTGCAGTGGAAGACCTTGCTCGCCTGCACGAAATTGTTGCCAAAGAGATGAACGATCTGCGCAGATATAAGATCAACCGCGGCGGAGTGGAAGTGGAAACGTATGCGGAGCGGATTGCACACAGGGCGGAACTTTTGACGGAAATCGACGGAATTTCGGAAAATGTACAAGAGATCGAATCGCTGTTCGGGAATTTCTGTGAATTGTTTGAGATCCTGAAAGGGAACGATTATTTTGTTAAAATCGGAAAATCCGGCACGCATATAGAACTGGCGAGGCTGTTTTATAAAGATATTGTGCGCAAAATCAAAAACAAATACGGGATCGGCAAAGGCTTGCAGCGGAGCGATCCGTACACGCTTTGTCTGATCTTTGCGCTGCTCGGAAGAAAATTAAAGCCGCGCTACGGGCTTGTTTTTGTGGATGAAGGACAGGATATTTCGGAAAACGAGTATCGGCTGTTGCATTTTTTCAATGAAGATGCGGCGTTCAATGTGTATGGCGACCTCGCGCAGAATATTACAGGATTTCGCGGTTTGCATGATTGGAAATCGGTGGAAGCTGGTCAGAAATATGAATTGAATCAGAACTATCGGAATACCAACCAAATTGTGGAGTTTGTATCGGAAAAGCTGAAAATCGGTATGCAGCCGATCGGTTTTGACGGGCCTCCGGTACAGTATGTGGGAGGCCGCGGCATCAGCGGATTTTTCCGGGATAAGAAGGGGTTGAAAGCGGTCATCGTTTCGGAAAATGCGTTGGAAAAATACAGCCGTAAAAGTTACAACATACCCGGCCGAACGAACAAGATCTCGAAAAGTAAGATCAATCTGATGACAGTTTATGAATCGAAAGGATTGGAGTTTACTTGTGTGGCGGTAGCGGATGCCGATATGACGGTCAATGAAAAGTATATAGCATATACGCGTGCTTTGAAGGAACTTGCGATCATACGGGAAGAAAAGAGCGGTGAGAAAGATGAAGAATAATTTTTTACTGGATGCAGATGAAACGATTCTTGATTTCATACGCTCTTCCGGGGAAAGTTTTCAGGCGGCCATGGAAGAGCTCGGAGAAACGCGGGCGGCAGAGCATTACGACGATTTTAAGAAGATCAATGACAGCCTTTGGCTCGAATACGAAAGAGGCGAGATATGCAAACCGGACTTGATGACGGCGCGTTTTTCCCGCTTTTTTGCCGGATTGCACAGCGGTGCGGATGCAGGCGAAGCAAACAGATTGTATTTTACGAAACTATGCCGCACGGGATATCTGTTGCCGGGAGCTTCGGAGTTTATACGGGAACTGAAACGCCGCGGACGGATATACCTGATCACGAACGGTACGCCTGCGGCGCAGTACGGGCGATTGGAATCGTTGAAACTTACCGATTTTTTTGACGGCATATATGTGTCGGACGAAATCGGGTATGCAAAACCTGACGTGCGTTTTTTTGAATTTGTACTTACGGCAAACGGCGTAAAAAGAGAAAATTGTCTGGTGATCGGAGATTCTCTGACTTCGGATATTAAGGGGGCAAATTCATCGGGGATCGAAAGTATCTGGTATAATCCGAAGGGTAAAAAAGCAGAAGGTGCTTGCCCCGATCATACGGCGGACAGTTACCGCGGTATACTGGAAATTATAGATTCAATGAGATAGAAAAAGATGAAAAGATCGGGCGGGAGCAAATTCAGCTTCCGCCCGAACTGTATGAAAGAGGGCTGAAATGGCAATAAATCATGCCATATATTTGTTTTGTTAATATGTCCGAAAATAAGCCCAACGCTTGATTAAATCACGGATTTGTAGTATAATAAAAAATGAAAAAAATGGCAGTGCCGCGCCTGAAATCGGATGGAGCGGCAAGCAAAAAGGATTCGGAGGGAATATGGCAGGAAAGAAATCAGCAAAGACAATGTTACGGGAAAGCGTGGCTTTAAGTGTCCGTGCACAGCAGTTTTACGGTTATGCCGATTATTTTAACCGCGTACCTCTTTTCACGACCCTGCAGGTAGCCAATTCAGGATCGGAAACGATCGAGGATTTGGACGTGCAGATCGACTGTGCGGAGGGCTTTTTGTTGCCATTTTCCAAACATCTGGAAAATGTGCCGTTTGAAAGCACTGTGGAAATTTCAACTGCCAATATTGTTTCGCCGTTGTATTTGACAGAACTTTCGGAACTGGTGCAGATCAAAATACGTGTTGCCGTACTGCACGGGAAAGACGTGCTTGCGGAGGAAAGTGTAGAGCTGACCGTATTGCCGTTTGATTATTGGAGCGGAAGAGCCGGGAATGCGGAACTGCTGTCCTGTTTTGTGCGTCCGAAGGTAGCCGAATGCCTGCGCGTGCTGAATGAAGCCGTGCCGCAGCTGCAGAAATGGGGAGTCAGTTGTGAATGGCGCGGATATCAGGAGGGGGATAAAAATAAGATCCGCCAGATAGCAGCAGCTATTTTTGCTGTGGTAAAACGTCAGTCGATCGAAAAATCGGCGGCCGAATTCAATTATGATTCTCCGGTGCCGGTTGGCGATATTACTGTTATTTTAAAAAATAAAGTCTGCACATCGTTTGAACTGACGTTGTTTCTGGCATCCTGTTTTGAATGTGCCGGGTTGCATCCTGTGCTGACGATCGGTGAAAAAAGCGTAAGCTGCGGTGTGTGGCTGTACGATAATTGTTTTTCGGACAGTGTCAGCGATGATACCGTGCTGTTGCAGAAATACTTATCGGACGGCATCAACAATGTCAGTATGTTCGACGTGGAAGATGTTTTCACGGGAAAGAACGTCAATTATACGGCAGCGGAAAAGCATTATTTGCAGAAGCTGGAAAGCAATTATTTTGACACGGTGGTGGATGTCAAGCGTTGCAGACTGGCGCGGATCGCTTCTTTGCCGCTGAAAGTGCGCGGCATCAAGGGGTATGAGCTTTTGGGCGAGAATGAGACGGATATCAACGCAGCGCCCGAATCTCTTTCCGGTACGAGAAAGCTGTCCTACGACGGCAAAGTAACCAGAAACAAGCAATGGGAACGTCGGTTGCTGGATTTGTCGTTAAAGAATACCCTTTTGAATTTCCGACCGGAAAAAAATACGCTGCATATTCTTTCGGCCGATATCAACGAAACGTATGAAAGCTTGGCAGGCGGAGAAGAGTTTTTCCTGATGGAGAAAACGGCGGATGTGCGCGGCGTGATGGCTGCCGAGGATTATTTTCCTGCGTCGGGCAGTCTTTCGATGCTGGCGGAACTTCTGCGCGTTGAGTTAAAGAATCATCGCTTGCGTACCTATTCGGAACGGGATGCGGTGGCGGATGTTTTGCGCTTTTTGATCAAGAAAGCGAAGACAGCAGAAGAAGAAGCGGGGGCAAACGTATTGTTCCTGGCATTCGGATTTTTAAAATGGTATGAATCGCAGGGCGGCGAACCGCGGTATGCGCCGCTGGTGTTGTGTCCTGTCCGTATAACGCGCAGTAAAGGCGGAAAGGGTTATTCTGTTGCGTTTGCGGAAGAGAATATGCAGATCAACAGCACATTGTTGGAATTTTTACTGCGGGAATTCAAGATCGACATTCGCGGATTGGACAACATTGCATCGGGTATCCGGGTTTCGGAAATTATGGCGATGGTCCGTATGGAGATCTTAAACATGAAAGGCTGGGAAGTGCTGGATGAAGTCTATCTTGCCAACTTTTCGTTTGCGCGCTTTGCGATGTGGAACGATGTCAGGAAAAATATTGATAAGTTTCGCAAAAATGCGCTTGTGAAATCTCTGCTTGACAACAGAATGGAACTGGCGGACAATGTGTTTGAGGACAAGGCGGAGGATGATTATGCTCCGTCGGAGATCCTGACGCCGTTGATGGCGGACTGTTCGCAGTTCGAAGCAATCGCGGAGGCCGCTGCAGGAGCGACGTTTGTATTGCACGGGCCTCCGGGAACGGGCAAGAGCCAGACGATCACAAACATTATAGCCAACTGTCTGAACCAGGGAAAACGTGTTTTGTTCGTTGCCGAAAAACAAGCTGCGCTGTCGGTCGTCAAAAAGAGACTGGACTCGATCGGACTGGGAGATTTTTGTCTGGAACTCCATTCGGCCAAGTTGGATAAGCCGGCATTGCTTCGCGGGCTGGAAAACACGCTCGCTCTGGCGGCAGAACAGGACGGACCGGATTTCGAACTTAAAAGCGAACAGATTGCCGAGGTCCGCAAGACGCTGAACGAGCCGGTTATGGCACTTCATAAAAAGCGCCGTCTGGGTGTTTCTGTTTATGAAGGTATTCTTATATATCTGAAGAACAAGAACGCGCCGGATGTATTGGACATTGAAAGCACGTTTTACGACAGTCTGACAAAAGAGAAGCTGGATACGTATGAAAACCTTTTGATCGAGGTGTCGGCGGCGGCGAAACAATGCGGCGGAGTTCATCGTTCGCCTTTTGAAAACGTAAATCTGACGGATTACGATCCGGATCTTCGGAACCAGGTTTATTATTCTTCGGAAGTGTTGATCGCGGAGATCAAGCACGTAAAAAACTATCTGAATCTGTTCCTCGATTTTTATCGTCAGAGGGTAAGTTCTTTTACGGAAAAGAAGATGCAGACGCTGTTGCAGCTGATCGATCTTTTGCGGAGCGGGGCTTTGGATAAGTATTTCCATTGCGACGAAAATGAGTTTTACGTATTTTTTAATGCGAACCGCAGGCTGGATCGTTTGCTTGGCAATTATTTTAAGAATTTCAAGACCTTGATCGATATTGATTGCGATCCGGCTGTGATCGAACAGGAACTGGACAATTGGGGTGAGAATTATAAAAGTTCAAAAGTTTTGTCAACGCTGGTAAAACGGCTGAGAAGAAGCGCGGCAGTCAAGCTTGCTCCGTCGGAGGAGACAAAATATATCGGCATCGTGGCGCAGATCTATGAGGACCTGAAGTTGGTGCGGGACAACACGTCGTTGGTGCAGAATTTTTCCGATCGCGGCGGCAAGATCAGTTTCAAGAGGCGCGACGAATTCATGGAAGCGCTCAAACAGATGCATGCGCTCGCCGAAGGCGTGTTCATGGATTACAATGCCGACAGCTTTAACAGCGTTTGTGTAAAATCGGCTTCGGGAGGATATTCGGCGCCGATCCTGGACGGATTAAAACAGTCTTTGTTGAGTTTTTGCAAAGCGAAGGACAATTTCTGCGACGTGATCCGTGCGGATACCGAACGGTATTCGGATGAAGATGTGCTGGATTATTTCAATGTAAAAGCAGGGGCGTTGATCGACAACATCGATATGCTGGCGGCATGGTGCCTGTTTAAAAAGATATCGGCGCAGCTTGACAGCGAGGGATTAAGCTTTGTAACCGATTCGTTGGAATCCGGTGCGGTTACGTCGGAAAATATATTGGAGAGCTTCCGCAAGAATGTTTACCGCAATTTTGTGGAAACAAATATCGGAGCAGATCCGGTGCTTTCTAAATTCTCCGCTGCAGTTCTGGAAGAAAAGATCGAACAATTCCGCTTGTTGGATGAACAGTTCGCCAAACTGTCCAAGGCGCACATCCGCAACAAACTGATTTCCAATCTTCCCACGACGTCGACGGAGGGCGGGCTGAGCCTGGAGGTTTTAGCATTCCAGCGCATTGTCAAGAGCAATATGCGCGGCATGACGGTCAAGGAGTTTATGGCGGAAATACCGGAGCTGTTTGCTCGGCTTGCTCCCTGCGTTTTGATGAGTCCGATCACGGTGGCGCAGTATCTCAAAGCAGAACCCGATCTTTTTGACTTGGTAGTATTCGATGAAGCGTCTCAGCTGCCGACGAGCGAAGCGATCGGAGCGCTGGCGCGTGCGAAGAATGCAGTCATTGTCGGCGACCCGAAACAACTTCCTCCGACATCCTTCTTCAGTTCCGGCTATGTGGATGAGGAAAATCTGGATACGGAAGATCTGGAGAGTATACTGGATGATTGTCTTGCGCTCAGCATGCCTGAAAAACATCTGAATTGGCATTATCGAAGCAAGCATGAAAGTCTGATCGCGTTTTCCAATATTATGTATTATGGAGGGAAACTTTGCACATTCCCTTCGCCGGATGCTTTGGAGAGCAAAGTGCGGCTCGCCTTGGTGCCGGACGGAATCTATGACAGAGGTTTCACCAAGCGAAATAAAGCGGAAGCGGAAGCGCTGGTGGAAGAAGTTGTGCGCAGACTCAAAGATCCGAAACTTTGCCGTTCCAGTATCGGTGTCGTAACGTTCAGTACGGCGCAGCAGGACTATATTGAAAGGCGGCTGTCGGATGCTCTTGTGCGCAACAAACTGGAAGACGCGGCATATGAACGCGAAGAGCCGCTCTTTATCAAAAATCTGGAAAACGTACAGGGAGACGAGCGCGACGTCATTTTGTTTTCCGTTTGTTACGGGCCCGATCGCAGCGGCAGGGTGGCGCTCAATTTCGGACCGTTGAATCAGACGGGAGGATGGAGACGCTTAAATGTCGCGGTATCGCGTGCACGCGAAGAGATGGTCGTATTTTCGTCTATGACTTCTGCGATGATCAATCTCGCAAAAACAAACAGTAAGGGCGTGGCGGGCCTGAAAGCATTTCTCGAGTTTGCGGAAAAGGGCAAGACGTCGCTTGCGATCAGTTCGGATGAGCTCAAAAATACACAGAGCGGAATTGGAAAATATGTTGCGCAGGAATTGAAAACGTACGGGTATGAATGCCGGTATGATGTAGGTGTATCCGATTACAAGATCGATTGTGCGGTAGTAGATCCGAAAAATAAAAAGCGATTTATCCTTGCGATCATCTGCGACGGGACCACGGCATTCCATTCCAGCGCAAAAGACAGAAATATTCTGCAGATACAGACGCTCAAGATGAACAACTGGAACGTGGTGCGCTTGTTTACGATCAACTTTATCAATAACCCGAAACGCGAGATCAAAAAAATCAAAGAAATCTTGGATCGTCTTACGGGAACGGAGAAAACCGGGCGCGATTATTTATCCAAATATCGGAAAAATTATCGTTGTGCAAAATTGGAGCAGACGCAGAATCTGTCGCAATATGTAACATGCGGGGAAAACGACGGTGAGATCCTTTCGAGACTGAAAGCCATCTCAGCGGCCGAAGAACCTATCTCCGATAAATTCCTGATGAAGAGGTGTCTTGCTTCTTTGGGTATTCAGAAGTATGGCGGAAAAGTGGAAGATCGGATCTCAAATCTTATAAAGTCATGCGGTTTAAAGAGTGAAGTTTTGTGCGGTAAGACGTATTTGAGGAAAACGGATAAATGTCTTGATTGTGATTTTTACAGAGTGGAACAGGGAGATCCGATACGGAAATCGGAAGATGATTTTACGCCGTACGAGATCATTGCGTTGATCAAAGGGCTTTTGGAAAACAAAGTGAGCTTGTATGCGGATGAATTGACGGCGCTGGTTTGCTCGGAATTGAAAATAACAAGACCCAGTGATAAACTGACTGAATTTATAGGAGAATGTGTAAATCTCGGAGTGGAACGTTCCGTGTTTGTGCGTTCGATTTCGGACAGAATAAGCCTGTATTGAGAGATGAAAGAGCTATTCCTGGATATCATGCTGGCGGTAATTCTGATTGCGGTTGTGGCGGCGGCGGCCATTTTGCCGTCCGTCGCCAAGCCGGAAAGCGGGGCTGTGCAGCAGAAAGATGAAGCGGAGTTTTCCTTTGACGACACGTTTGTAGTGTTCGTGCAAGGAGAGGGTGTATCGGCTCCCGGCAGATATACTTTTGCATACGGAACCACATACGGGGAATTGTTTTCGGTTGCGGGGGTGCGGGAAGTTCCTCCGGAATTTGATTGCAACGCGCGTGTGCGCATGACTGATGCGGTCCTTGTCGACGGCGAATATGTTTTGTACTTAATCTTATGATACGAAGAAAAGAAGAAAGAGTGATCAAGTTCAAAAGAGTGGACGATCATCTTTTGTTTTACGGGTTGAGAGTTATCAATTTTCGTCCCTTTCTTTTGTTTGCGTTGAGTTTTGCTGCCGGAATCTTGTGCTGTTTTCTGTTCGGGTTTTATGCGTTTCTGATCAATTTGATAATATTGCCTGCGCTTGTCGGATTTATCTTTGTTTTGAAAAAGAAAGGTCGGAGGATTGCGGGCGTTTTTCTTGCCTGTACGGTAGCGGCATGTATGATTTATTCTATCGGAAGTATGGCTTTTGCGGTCCGCATTGCTGATTTTGAAAAGGCAAGTGCGGTTTCCGGGGAATGTTATGTTGAGGGTGTTGTAAAGGAAATCGGGGAAACGAGTGATACAAAAGTTTATACGCTGGGAGATCTGACGTTGGTGAGCGGGGATACGGGTGAAATCATACGGACAGATTATCGTATTCGCATTTACATATACGGCGGAGGAAGCGATCTCGCACTCGGAACTCGGGCAATTTTCAATACGGAAGTAACGACGTATGAGACCTGGGCATATGGACATATCAACACATCGGCGATTCTGGACAGGGTACGTTATTTTGCATTTGCGGATCCGGACGGGTTTCTCATCGGCGGTAAGGAGGCTCCCGATCTGTTCGGGCTTGTCGGAGAACATTTACGCGAAGTGATATTCTCAGGCATGGACGATTCGACGGCTGCTATAACGTGTGCCATGCTTACCGGGAACAGCGGATTTATGGATGAAGACGTTCTGCAGAATTTCCGCTATGGCGGAGTTGCGCATATTTTTGCCGTATCCGGATTGCACATCGGGATCGTGTATCTCCTGCTTTCGACGCTTTTTAAAAAACTGCGGCTGAATCTTTTGCTCCGTTTTTTATTGATTACGGCAGGTCTTATATTTTATGCCGGGGTATGTAGTTTTTCTCCGTCTTCTGTACGCGCGCTCGTCATGTGTGTGGTAATGATGGCGATGAAATTCAAGGGCGCGCAATATGATCGCTTAAATTCGGTGAGCATTGCGTCTTTGGCTGTATTGGTCATCAACCCCGTGTATTTGTTTTCGGTCGGATTTTTGTTGTCTGTGTCGGCAGCGGGAGGGATCATTGTATTAGGCGGACATTTATCCCGTAATCTTGCGCGTATTCCGCATATGCCGCGGAAATTGGCATATGCGTTGGGGACGGCGGTATCTGCGCAAGTTTGTACATTTCCCGTACTCATAGACTTTTTCGGGTATATTTCTGCCATCAGTTTTGTGCTGAACCTTCTGTTTATTCCCGTGATCAGTTCGGTCTATGCGGTATTGTTTGTTGCCTGTGTGCTGGCAGCTGTTTTCCCTTTTGCGTCCGCTGCTTTGTTATTTATTCCGGAATATTTACTGCGCATCGCTGTACTGCCGATTATTATGGCGGATTTCAGGTTTTGGCTGATCTGCGGTTTTTCGTTCGGAGGCTGCGCATTGCTTTGGTATGTCGGCATCTATTTCCTTTCGGATAAAATCAATCTGCGTGCTTGGGTGAAGTTGATCGGGACAGTTTTGCTTTCGGCTGTATTTGTGTGTCTGATGATATTGCGGAACGTGCCTTTCGGAATGGAAGGATATATGACGGTACACGGGTATTACGGCAGTAATTTCGTGTTGATCCATGAAGGCGGAAAAGTTATCATGGTCAGTTTCGGAGTTCCTGACACAGATCATGTAGAAAAAGTATTTCTCAAAGAAAATATAACGGAGATAGATGCGTTGGTTTCTTTGGGAACTGCTTCGGATGCAAATCTTGTATTGCCGGTTATTTTGGAAAATGCGGAAGTAAAGGCGATGTATGTGAACGCCGAACTTGGATTTATCAATACCTATCAGACGGTAACCGTGCAGGAAGTTTCCGGCTTTTTTGATTGTGTCGGGCTGGACATGATATTTTCAGAGGAAGAGACATTGTATGTGAACTTTGGCGGAGCAGACGTTTTATTGGTAGAAAATATAAGTAATGAAACGGATAAATTCCCGGATTGCGATCTGATGATTACGGCATATAGCGGTGAATTTTTGCAGAATATAAAAAGAGAGGAAGAGATATACTTTGACAAGACGGCTGGCAAAATGTCGGTTTACAGTTACGGCGACTTGCAAATAGGGCGAAGAGATGGTATAATTTCCGTAAAGGAAGCGGTATAAAGCATGAAGTTTGTATTATTTAAAAAGAGCCTGGAAGAAGGGGCGGCACCTGTTTATCTTTTCGACGGGGAAGAAGAATATTTCAAAGAGCGCGGCGAAGAGATGCTGAAAGCGAAATTTCTTTGTGAGCCTTCATTGAACTATACGGTATTGCAGGGGGAAACTCTTAAAGGTACACAGATGAGTGCATTGCTTGCGGCGGTGCAGTGTGTGCCGTTTCTGTCTGAAAAGCGGATCGTCAAAGTAACCGATTTTTTTCCGACGGAAAAAGATTACGCTGCATATCTGAAACCCTATCTTGAAAATCCGCAGAGAGATACGATTTTACTGATCGTCAATTCGGCATCTCCAAAGACAAAAGCGGTTGATCTTCGGAAGGCTCCGAACGTAACATGGGTAGATTGTTCGAAAGCCGATGATGATACGGTACTTCGTTGGATTTACACACAGTTTAAACGTGCGGGGATTGCGGCGGATACGGAGTGTTGTGAACGAGTCATGCGATATTGCCTTTCGGATATGTCCCGGATCAGCGGAGAGACCGAAAAATTGATTGCGTATGCGGCCGATACGAAAAAGATCACAGCGCAGGACGTGGATGCAGTAGTATATCGAGATGCCGAGTATAAGACATATGAGATGTCAAATGCTCTGGGTATAAAAAATTACGGGAAGTTCATGGCAGTGCAAAGCGAATTGCTGGCAAAGGGCATGGATGAAACGGCGGTGCTGAATGCTTTGTGTGCTTATTATCGCGGAATGTTTGAGATCGTACTTTTAAGAAAGAGCGATGCGGAGACGGCAAAGCTTTTGGGTATGAAAGAATACGGTGTCAAGATGAGCCGTCGGCAAGCCGAGATGATCGGAACGGGCAGGGTAGAAGAATGTTTTCGGTGTATCAATGGCGCCTTATGCAGGATGAAGGCAGGAGAAATTTCGGCGTCCGCAGCCCTGCAGGTGGTAAATTTGCAATTATTTTTCGGCGGAAACACAAATAACGTCGGATAACAGTCCTTATTTGCTTTATTTTTTTTGCGATTTCATGTAAAATAAAATGGTACGAATGAGCTGACGGAGAATTCTATGAACGAATTTTTTTCCAATATTGCAAAAGCATTTTCGAATTTCGGGCCGGTAGACGTATTGAGTATTCTGTTGTTTGCCGCGGTATTTTATTACGTGTTCCGTATTTTGAAAATGAATAACGTTCGCAGTGTGATCGTAGTGTTTGCACTGTTTGTGATTGTTACGGGCATCATATTTGCATCGGACACAAAGCTGAAGGGCGATGTGTTCATGGTGATACCGATGGTTTTGGCGGGATTGATCCTTGTGATTTTCAATGTGGAAGTCAAGCGTGATATTTTGAACCTTGGCACGTTGAACCGTTTATCGGAAAAGCGCGAGCATCAGATGTTTGCGTCAAAAGATGAAGTTGAACGGTATATATCGGAGATCATCAAGGCATTGCAGAATCTTTCCAAAGACAATATCGGAGCGCTGATCATTTTATCGAACGACAATATACCTGCGCAGGTACTGGAAAGCGGTGTCATTTTGGATGCAAATATTTCTTCGCAGCTGATCGAAGGTATCTTTTTTGTTAAGGCGCCGCTGCATGACGGGGCAATGATCATCAACAATTATAAAATACAGGCGGCTGGCTGTTTTCTTCCGTTGACGCAAAACGTCAATATTCCTAAAGAGTTGGGCACGCGTCATCGGGCCGGGATCGGAATCACGGAAACTTCCAATGTGATTGCGCTGATCGTATCGGAAGAGACGGGGATCATTACAATTGCACAGCGCGGCAAAATATCCCGCTATGCTGATTATGATCTGTTGAAAAAGACACTGAGTGATTATTATTGGAAAGATTTGTCTGCAGACTGGAGAAAACGCATATGAGAGAAAAGAGCTTTTGGCGCAAAGTAGCCGGTATTTTTATAGACAATGTACCGATCAAACTTTTATCGATTGCGTTGGCGGTATTTGTGTTTATTGTGATCAATTTCGGGGGCTGATGTACGCAATCGCGCACTGACAAGATTATGAACAGCTGTATTGTTGCACCAGAGATTTTATTGCCGCGTGTCGGCACGGATATGCATGCGTGGGCCGTGATCGCCTGCGATCAGCATACGTCGGACAGCGCATATTGGTCGGAATTAGAAAAAATAGTAGGGGATAAACCTTCTACGTTGCGCTTGACTCTGCCGGAAATATATTTGGATAAACCGGATTGTTCGGACCGGATCGAGAGCATATCAAAAACAATGCATGCTTATAAAGCGAAGGGGATTTTTCGGAAACTGCCGAAGGGGTTTGTTTTGGTTCGCCGAAAGACGCCGTATTCGCCTATGCGGACAGGTATTGTATTGGCTGTGGATCTGGAAGATTATTCTTATGAAAAGCAGAGCCGTGCTGCGATTCGGGCGACGGAAGCGACTATATTGGAACGGATACCTCCCAGACTAAAAATCAGGGAGTGTGCGGAGCTGGAGTTTCCGCATATAATGTTATTGTACGATGATCCGCAGGATCTGGTTCTCGGAAATCTGAAACGACGGACGGATCTTGAAACGCTGTATGATTTTGAATTGAACATGGACGGAGGACATATCAGCGGACAATTTGTGCCGGAACATGAAGATGTGATCAAACGGTTTGAAAGCCTGAGAAAAGACGGGCTGCTGTTTATGGTCGGAGACGGAAATCATTCGCTTGCCTCGGCAAAAGCGCTTTGGGAGAAAATCAAGGCTGACTTGCCGGAATCGGAGAAAGACGTGCATCCGGCGCGGTATGCGCTTTGCGAGGCCGTTAATCTTTACGATGAAGGGATACGTTTTGAAGCGATTCATCGCCTTGTAAAGGGTGTGGATGCAGCGGATTTTATAAACCGTTTTATGGAAAGCGGCAAGGGGAACGGAGCTCTTTACGCGGGCGGAAAGAAGCAGAGCATTTCTTTGCCTGAAGAAGCAGCGGATGCCGTGCGCATGGTCGATTCCTATATTTCGGAATATTTGACAAAACGCGGCGGAAGCGTGGATTATATTCATGGGGAAGAGGCGTTGGCGCAGCTTACGCGGGAGAATCCTGATTATGTCGGGATTTGTCTGCCGAAAATGGATAAAGGTCAATTGTTCGGGCAAGTCCTGCGTTTCGGGAGTTTACCGCGCAAGACGTTTTCGATGGGTGAAAGTGAAGAGAAAAGATATTACATCGAGGGCAAGGAGATCAGATAAATGAAACCGGTCGTATGTAAATTTGGCGGTTCGTCTTTGGCGGACGGTACAAATATATTGAAGGTTTGTGAGATATTGCACAGCGATCCTGCGCGAAAATATGCCGTTGTATCGGCGCCGGGCAAGCGTTATTCAGGGGATACGAAAGTTACGGATTTGTTGTATGAATGCTATCGTGAGGCGAAGCAAAAAGGGCACTGTGCTGACACGTTTTCCAAGATCCGTACGCGTTTTACTTCCATTGTGAAAGAATTGGGAATGAGCGCTTTTGATATCGGCGCTATTCTTGATGAAACGGAAAGAGAGATCAATGAGAGAAAGAGTGCGGATTTTACGGCTTCGCGCGGCGAATATCTGAATGCACGTATTATTGCGGCAAAATTAAGTTGGACGTTTGTTGACGCCAAAGATATTATTTTCTTTGATGCGAATGGAGCCTTTGACGAAGCGAAATCTTATCCGATCATCGCTGAAAAGTTGGGCGCATGCAAGGAAGCTGTAATTCCAGGCTTTTACGGTACGGATACGAACGGGAATATTAAGACTTTTTCTCGTGGAGGTTCCGATATCAGCGGATCTATTATTGCGAGAGCGGTAAATGCGGATCTGTATGAAAACTGGACAGATGTCAGCGGTTTTTTGGCATGTGATCCGCGCATAGTGAACAGTCCCGAACGAATTGAGGTAATATCATTTAAAGAGTTGCGTGAGCTTTCTTACATGGGAGCGAACGTATTGCATGCCGATTCAATTTTTCCTGTACGGAAAGGAGATATCCCGATAAAAATCAAGAACACGTTCCGCCCGGAAGATCCGGGTACCTTGATTTTACCTTCGAAAAAATACGTTTCCCGCGGGAATACGGTTACGGGTATTGCCGGTAAAAAAGATTTTACGGTCATCTATCTTGAAAAATCGATGATGAACGGAGAAATCGGTTTTGCCCGCAAAGTGTTGTCGATCCTGGAAGATCATAAGATCTGCTTTGAACACATGCCGTCAGGGATCGATACATTATCGTTGGTGATTGAAAGTAAATATCTTACGGATGGACTTTTGGAACAGTTGCTGGAGGAAATTCGTGATGCGGTTCATCCGGATTATGTGCGTGTCTTGGAAAACATCGCGCTGGTTGCGACGGTTGGGCATGGTATGGCTTCCAGCATAGGTACTTCCGCCCGTTTGTTCAAGGCACTGTCGGATGCAGGGATCAACGTTCGGATGATCGATCAGGGTTCCAGCGAGTTGAATATCATTGTCGGTATCGATAACGATGATTATGAAAAATGCGTCCGCGCTGTTTATCATGAATTTTTCTCTGACAAAAAGAGTAAAGAATGATATTCTTTGAATGAGCGAGAGATACGATTTTTTGAAAAATACTTTTAAAGCCGCGGCGCATTGCGCGCCGCGGCTTTTATCTTGCCAAATCATATGGAACTTATATATGCAGCAAGGGAAATTATAAAAACAGTTTATACGATTTGCAAACCACAAAAAAGAAAAGACTTAAAAAATGAAAGGCGTAAAAAACATTTCGTTTTTTACGCCTTTAAAATTTTGCGTTGCTTCGGGAAATGGTTGACTTAAAAATAAATAGTTTGATCGAATAAATTCCTGGCAGAATACGATAGGCAGAATATGATATTATCAGATCCGATTTTCCAATCGATTATCTGTTTTTTTGGATGATCGCAGGTGGTCAAAGATTTTGATCATGATTCCCGTTACAGGGAATGCAAGTAAAATCACGACGATGATATAGAGGATCGAAACGAAATCAGGTTTATAGGGATTGCCGAGGAACATTGTCGGCAGAAGCGTGATGCCGAGTATGCAGAGAACGCACATGCCCGCGAAGAGAATTGCCCGAAACATATTGAAGGGCATGCAGACACGGTAGAGCATGACAAGACCTGTAAAAGTGATGATAAGGGTTGAGATCTCTTCATAATGCTCAGCAAAATACTGCGGTTGCAAGTTGGAAAGTATCCGCGTACTCTGGACTGCCAGGACCAGGACAATGGCACATGGAAATGCGCGCGAAAGTACGGTAGGCAGGAATCGTCCCTGCACGCGATTTGTATTCGGTTGGAGAGAGAGAAAGAACGAAGGGACACCGATTACAAAAAATTCCAGCAGCATCAAGTTATTCGTTTTAAAAGGGTAGAGTTCCCAGCCGATGATGGATATGATGGCAAAGATAGTGGTAAAGAAGGTTTTCATCAGGTACAGGGATGAAGAGTTTTGAATGTTGTTTATAACGCGCCTACCTTCGAATACGACGCGGGGCATGGATGAAAAGTTGTTATCCAAAAGTACAATATGGCTGACATTTTTGGCCGCGTCGCTTCCGGATGCGACACTGACAGCGCAATCCGCTTCTTTCATGGCAAGAATGTCGTTCACGCCGTCGCCTGTCATGGCAACCGTGTTTCCTTCTGCTTTAATGGCTTTGACCAAGATCGCTTTTTGTTCAGGTGTTACCCGTCCGAATACCGTATACTTGTTGGCGACGGAGATAACTTCTTTTTCGTTTAATCCTTCCAAAGAAATATATTTTTCGGCATTGGAAACCCCGACACGTTTAGCAACCTCTGAGACGGTTATAGGGTTATCTCCCGAAATTACTTTGATGGCGACATCATTGTCTTTAAACCAGCGTATAGTCTGAGCGGCGTCGTCGCGGATATTATCGGCAATGGACACAATGGCAATGGGTTTGAAAGCTGCGGGCAATTTATCGCCGGTAATTTTGCCTGTCGATAAAGCGACAATGAGGACGCGTAACCCCATGGAGGCATACTGATTAATGATTTTATTGATTTTTTCAGGAACGCTGCTAAGTACAAATTCCGGAGCTCCGATCGCGACGGTGCCGATTTCTGCAAACGATACTGCGGAAAGTTTTCTTTTGGAAGAAAAAGGCATGGTTGCTGTAGGAGTCAGCGTTGTATTGTGCCCGAAATAATTATATAGTGCAATGGAAGTCTGGTTATTATCCTGCAAAGAATGAAGGCACGATCCTACGATCTCATTGATAGAAAAGTCCGTTGGGTTAGAAAGAAGCATGCAGTCGTTTACTTTCATGCGACCGTCTGTAATCGTCCCTGTTTTGTCGAGGCAAAGGACGTTAACGCGGGCGAGTCCTTCCAGAGAATAAAGGTCCTGTACAAGTGTATTGTGAGCCATGAGACGGATAATTCCGAGCGTAAGAGCGATGCTGGTCAGAAGAAGCATGCCGGACGGAATCATTCCGATCACGATGGAAACGGTACGCTGAATTGTGTCATTGATTTGGGTAAGACCGGAGGCCGGATTGTAATTTGCCCAGTTGACCGGGAACATAAATCCTGCGATAGGAATAATCAGCAGGCCGACAATAAGAATGATGAGTTTGGTGGAACGCATGAGTTCCGAGTTTGGTTTTTTATACTTTTTAGCTTTGGAAGAAAGGGAATTAAGATATGTGTTTTTCCCAACCTTTTCAGCTCTGGCTTTGCAGGTTCCGCTGGAAATAAAACTTCCCGCATACAGGAGATCGCCCGGCTCCTTTTTGACGGGAACGGATTCGCCTGTCAGCAAAGATTCATTGACTTCAATGTTGCCTTCCGCGAGAATGCAATCGGCCGGTATCTGATTTCCGAGAGAAAGCACGACGATGTCGTCAAGGACAATGTCTTTGGAATGTATTTCCTGTTTCTCGCCGTCGCGAATGACGACAGCCGTGGGGGTAGTCAGTAATGAAAGTTTGTCAATTTTTCGTTTTGCAATAATTTCGGTAACAATGCCGAACCCGATGTTCAGAGAAAAAATGACGACAAAAAGGAACTGGGAAGCGCTTGCGCCGGAATAAACCAGTGCAGCAGCGGCAAGGATGCACAAAAGGTTAAAGAAAGTGCACAGATTACCGATGAATATACTGGCGTAAGATTTAGAATATTTCTGATTTGTATCGTTAAAAAGAAAATGTGAAAAGCGTTCGCTGACTTGCGAAGAAGAAAGCCCTTTCTGTAAGTCGGGTGAATAACGCCGTACTTCAGATGGCGCAGGAGCCTGCTTTTTTTTCTTGTGAAATTGTTTTTTGATTTTTTCGATATCCTGCTCGGATGGATCAGGTTGTTTATCTGTATCCGAGGCGGAAAGTTTTTCTCTTACATAATCTTCTACACGGAGAGCAGAACTTTCAGTATTTGTTTTCTGTACGGAATTTTTGTCGGAGGGGGCGCTGTCTTTTTGTGAGATGCGGCCGAACAGTTTTGTCTTTTTGTCCATACATTCTCCTGTTGATTTAAAAATCGAATTTCAATAATAACATTATACCATAAAATATATTTGAAAACAAACAATTTATTCATTTTTTACGGTCAGTAAAAAAGCGATTCGGAAAAAAAGAAGTAAATTAACAAAATGGCCTGCAATCTATTGCCAAAACGAAAAAATTGTTTTAAAATAATAGATGAAAGAAATACGGAGGCAAATTCATGATCGATATTAATTTTTTGCGGAATAATCCGGAAGCCGTGAGAGAGAACATTCGGAAAAAATTTCAGGATAAAAAACTTCCGCTGGTAGACGAAGTTCTGGCGCTCGATGCAAAGCGCCGTGAGTTGCAGACGGAGGGCGATGCGCGCCGTGCGAAGCGCAATTCCCTGAGCGCTCAGATAGGAAAATTGATGCGCGAAAAGAAAGCGGAGGAAGCGGCAAAGGTAAAAGAGGAGGTCGTGGAAAACAACGATCGTATTGCCGAAATTGAAAAACAAACGGAAGAAATATCTGCGAAATTAAAGCAGGATATGATGTCGATCCCGAACATCATTGCGGACGATGTGCCGATCGGAAAAGACGATTCGGAAAATGTGGAGCGTCAGCGTTTCTTGGAACCGGTCGAGAAACCTTTTGAAGTGCCGTATCATCTTGATATTTTGGAAAATCTTAACGGTATTGATTTGGATTCAGCGCGCCGTACAAGCGGACAGGGATTCTATTACTTACTGGGTGATATCGCGCGTCTGCATTCGGCCGTTCTTACGTACGCCCGCGATTTTATGATCGATAAAGGATTTACTTATGTGATTCCTCCGTACATGATTCGTAGCGATGTGGTTTCCGGTGTTATGTCGTTCGAAGAAATGGACGGAATGATGTATAAAATCGAAGGGGAAGATTTGTACCTGATCGGAACAAGTGAGCATTCCATGATCGGCAGGTTCATGAACACGGTTCTGGATGAAAAGGAATTGCCGCTCACACTTACGAGTTATTCACCGTGTTTTAGGAAGGAGAAGGGGGCGCACGGTATCGAAGAGCGCGGCATCTACAGGATTCACCAGTTTGAGAAACAGGAGATGATCGTGATCTGTAAACCGGAAGAGAGCAAGGCTTGGTTTGAAAAACTGTATTCTTATACAGTCGAGCTTTTTGTTTCGATGCAGATCCCTGTTCGGACACTGGAATGTTGCTCGGGTGATCTTGCGGATCTGAAATATAAGAGTGTTGACGTAGAAGCATGGAGCCCTCGCCAGAAGAAGTATTTTGAAGTGGGCAGTTGTTCAAACCTGACAGACGCGCAAGCGCGCCGCTTGGGTATTCGTTATAAAACGGAGAAGGGGAACGTTTTTGCGCATACCTTGAACAACACGGTGGTTGCTCCGCCGCGCATGCTCATCGCGTTGTTGGAAAACCATCTGAATGCGGACGGGAGCGTTACGATTCCGGAAGTGCTTCGCAAATATATGGGCGGAAAAGATAAAATTGTTCCGGCTAAAAAGTAAAGATTTGAAAAAGGCGCCTGCATTTAGGGCGCCTTTAATACTTTTTGCAGATAGGGATTTTTTATCCGAAAATAGGGCTGGAAAATATCAGTAGATGGGAAAGCGGGAAATTTTTGATAACTCATTTGCTCTCAAAAAGATGATTGTGAAATACAACGGATTTTCAGATCAAATTTAAAAAACCGCAACAAAGAAGATCCTTTGTTGCGGTTTTTAATTCAGGTTTCGATCGAATGAATTCAGAGAATTATTCTTCCGAATCGTCTTCGTCTTTTTTCACGGTAACGACAGCACTTTCGGCAAACCTCTTTACAGAATCCACAGCGCTTTCGCAACGGGCTTTTGTCGGATAGGTTTCGCCGGTGCAAAGCAGTTGCTTAGATCCATTCAATAACTTAAAGAAATATTGTTTTTTCTTGTTTTGAGAAATAACGATATTGTCGCGCAGAATATTGTTTTTATGTGTCTTGATTCCGTTCTTCGCTCCGGATAGAGAAGTATAATCAATACTGGTCAGAAGTTTTTCGCCGTTGCTGGCCCGCAGTTCAAAATAGTAAGTATTGTCTTCATTTTTAAGAATGACCCACTTACCGGTATAAACGGATTTTTTATCTTCCTCATCCGCCGTTTTTTCAATTAATTTTTCAGCAGCAGGGCGAGAAGCCATATGGGATTGATTGGCATAGACAAAGGCTGCTTTCGGCTCTGATTCTTCATTTACCGAAGATGTTGTATCCGCACGATTGCTCTGTTCGTTGCTTAATTTGTTATCTGAAGCTTCGTCGTGAAGCGGCTCTTCTTCAAGGGAAACGGACGTTTCGACTTTTTCGTTTGTTTCAACGGGAGCAGACGTAGCCGCAGGAGCCGAAGTTTCAGATGTCTGCGTTTCGGGTTCCTGTTTTGCGTCATCCGGCAAAGTTTTTTTGGCTGAAGAAGAATCGGGTTCAGCTGATGTTGTCAGATCTGAATCGGCCTCAAACTTAGCGGCTTTTTGTTTTGACTTATGAGCCGCTTTTGCAATGGCAACAATGATCAAGATGAGCACAACCGCTACACATACAACGATAATCCAGAAAAATAACGGATTGGCTTTGAAATATTCAATGATCGCGTTCATTAGAATCACTCCGTATGAATTATTTATAATACAATGTTAGTACAAAATTGCGAAATTGTCAAGTACAGACAGAAGTTTTTGATTCTGTTTGACAAAATTTTCAAAATACGATAGAATAAAGCAAATTTATCGCAAAGGTTTTTATGAAAGATTTTACTGTTATCATTATAGGCGGGGGCGCATCGGGTATGATGTGCGCGCTTCGACTTGCGGAAAGCGGAGTGAAGAATATAGCCTTGGTGGAAAGAAATGAACGGCTTGGCAGAAAATTATCGGCGACAGGCAACGGTCAGGGAAATGTGACGAACGAAAATATGTCTTCGTCGCATTATTTTTCGTCAAGCGGCAGTGTCGAGAATATTTTGCAACGTTTCGGAAAGTCTGATCTGTTACAGTATTTGTCGCGCTTGGGCGGTTTATGCGCGGCTGACGAAACAGGTCGGATTTATCCGACTTCCAGACAAGCGTCGTCCATTACCGATTTGTTTCGATTTGCGATTGCAAAGGCTGGTATTCAGGTATTGACAGGAGAAACCGTGCGGGAAGTACGGAAGGAAAAGAAGTTTATCGTTCATACACAAATAAACGACTACCGATCGGATTTTCTGGTGCTTGCCTGCGGAGGAAAAGCATCTCCGCATTTTGGGTCGGACGGGTTCGGGTATAAAATTGCGGCAGATTTCGGGCATACGATCATACCGTTGCATCCATCGCTGGTACGCATTAAAACAGTACAGACAGACATTCGCGCTTTAAAGGGGATTCGCGTGGAATGCGAAGCAGAACTGCTCCGCAAAGATAAGAGCGGAAGGGAAATATCTGTTTCCTCTCAAAGAGGCGATGTTTTATTTACCGACATTGGAGTCAGCGGCGATCTGGTTTTCCGTATGTCAGCTTTTTCAAGATCCGGAGATGTTTTGTGCTTGAATTTTTTACCTGGTTTTGCGAGAAAAGACATTGTTGAAGTTTTAGAAAGAAAAATTTTGAATTATCCGGACATGAAGTCGGAAGATTTGCTGCGCGGGATCGTAAACAGTGCAATCGGTCGTGTGATTCTGAAACGATGCGGTATAGCACAATCTGCCGAGGTGTGCACGTTTCATAACATTGTAAATAAACTGACGGATATGTTGCAGCATTTCAGACTGGAAATCAGCGGAAATGAGGGCTTTGAAAATGCACAAGTTACCAAGGGCGGGGTATCCATGAGGGAGTTGGATGACTGTCTGATGAGTGAAAAATGCGATCGGCTCTATATAGTCGGTGAAACGGTCGACGTGGACGGTGAATGCGGAGGATACAATCTTCAATGGGCATTTTCCAGCGGCGCCGTGGCAGCCGAAGCGATAAAGGACAGGATAAACAATGTTGACGGAAATTAAATTAAAACCGGGTGAAAGCGAAAAACTTTTATGGAAAATAGCAGAAAAGAAGTTGCCCGGTTGTAAATATGTAAAAATATTGAAGAAGTCTTTGGATGCGCGGAATAAAAGTGAAATCCGCTGGGTCTACCAGATACAGGCAGAAAAAACCGCTCCGCAGGAAGCGCGCAGATCATATCCGCAGGTCAAAGGCATGCATGGGCGCGTAGTAATAGTCGGAAGCGGACCGGCAGGGCTGTTCTGTGCGATCCGATTGATCCGCAGCGGTATTTTGCCGATCGTTGTGGAACGCGGAGGTTCGGTGGAGGAGCGCGCAAAGCAAAACGCAAATTTTTTCAGCGGAGCAGCTTTGGATGAGAACTGCAATGTACAATTCGGTGAAGGCGGAGCGGGTACGTTTTCGGACGGGAAATTGAATACGCAGACAAAGGACCCGCGCAACCGTGAAGTTTTAGAAACATTCGTAGAGTTTGGAGCCCCGCAGGAAATTCTTTATTTGAATAAGCCGCATATCGGCAGTGATCGGTTGCGCGGAGTTGTGGCTGCCATGCGTAACTTTATCATCCGAAGCGGCGGTGAAGTCCGGTTTCATACCTTGTTTAAAGATATTGTCAGTAATGATGGACAGGTTAAAGCTGTCCTGCTGCAGGATTTGACGAACGGGCAGGATTATGAATTAGATGCAGAAGCCGTGGTTTTAGCAATAGGGCACAGCAGTCGTGATACATTTCTCAGTATGAAGAATCGCGGGTTGGCAATGGAGCCCAGGGAGTTTGCTGTAGGTGTAAGGATTGAACATTTGCAGGAAAAAATTAATTTTGCACAGTACTCTGACACACATAAATTGCTTCCTCCGGCGGATTATAAAATGGTCAGTCATGCGGGAGAACGAAGTGCGTTTACTTTTTGCATGTGCCCGGGTGGAGTAGTAATCCCGGCGGCAAGTGAAGAGGGCGGAGTGGTAACAAACGGCATGAGCGATTATGCCAGAGATGGTTTAAATGCGAACAGTGCTTTGTTAGTACAGATACGTCGCTCCGATTTTAATGATTCGGATGTTTTGGGCGGTGTGGAATTTCAACGGATGATCGAAAAAAAGGCTTTTGAATTGGGCGGGGGTAATTATAAAGCTCCGGCACAGCGTGTGGAAGACTTTTTAAACGATCGTGAGACAAAGTCCTTCGGTGAGGTTATGCCGACGTACGCGATCGGTGTCGAGGGGACACAGCTGAAAAAATTGTTTCCGGATTACGTATCAGATACGCTGAAACGGGCAATACTGGATATGGACAGACGACTGAAAGGGTTCGCTGATCCGGACGCTGTCCTGACTGCCGCGGAAACGCGGTTTTCTTCCCCGGTTCGGATTTTACGTGGATCGGACGGGCAGAGCGTGAATTTTGCCGGGGTTTTTCCTTGTGGCGAAGGATGCGGCTATTCCGGTGGTATAACCAGTTCAGCCGCAGACGGAATACGGATTGCAGAGTGTATATGTGAAAAATATATTTAATTTTTTTATGATAGATTCATATTCTTTTCATGCAATCAACATAATTGTGCTGTATACTGAGCCTGTAAAAATTAATTAAGCTTACACAAAACTTTTTTCATATTCTCTCACTATAATAGGTCGGGCCGTTCTGCGGTTCGGCCTATTATGGTGTTTCAAGAAGTTTTCAACGATACGATAAAATCATATTGTTGTGTTTAGAGCAACGTAGCAAACCAGGTAAGCGTAGGTTTGTTTTTACCGTAATAGGATAAAAGAGCATAGGTTTGTAAATTTTATCGAAGAGAGAAACAAAATGGATCCAGCGTAATTAACAGGAATGCGCTGTATATCAAAATGTTTTGTGTTTTGGTAATTATGTGTTTAAGATGAAAACATAAACATGTTTTGAAATTATGGCTGAATAAAAAAGAAGCGCATCTCCTGCACTAACGCAGGAGATGCGCTTCTTTAAAAATTATATTTGTTCAATATTAATGACGTTGGAATTTCCGGATTTTCCGTTTGGATTTCCTCCGGTGATGACGATCTTATCTCCTTTTTTTGCAAGGCCGAGTTTCATAGCGGCGCGTTTCGCGTGGTAAAAGAGAACGTCGATGGAATCAAATTCTTCGGACATGATAGGGATGACTCCCCAAGAGAGGGCAAGCTTACGATAGGATTGCGGCTCTACGGTCATTCCGACAATATCGATTTGCGGGCGGAATCTGGAAACGAGCCGTGCCGTACCGCCTGAACGCGAACAGACGACAATGGCTTTTGCGCCGATATCCTCCGCAAGGACGCAGGCAGAATGTGAAAGTGCATCCGACGGGTTCTGAATAAAGAAGCGCTTATCCCCGTATTTATTTTCCAAATGTTTCTCTGTCTCAACGCAGATTTTCGCCATGGCTTCTACGGCCTGAACAGGGTATTTGCCTGCGGCAGTCTCGCCTGAAAGCATAACGGCACTCGTTCCGTCGTAGACAGCGTTGGCAACGTCTGAAATTTCGGCACGGGTGGGGCGCGGCTGATTGATCATGGATTCCAGCATTTCGGTTGCCGTAATGCAGCGTTTGCCGGCAAGACGGCACTTATCGATGAGCATTTTTTGTATCTGCGGAAGTTCTTCGTAAGGAATTTCAACGCCCAGATCTCCGCGGGCAACCATAATGCCGTTGGCAACTTCCAAAATTTCATCGATATTGTTTACGCCGCTTCGGCTTTCGATTTTAGCAATCAGATCGATATCCGGATTGCCGTGTTCTTCGAGTAATTTACGAATATCGATGATGTCCTGCGCTTTTGAAGTAAAGGAGCAAGCGATGAAGTCAATGCCTTGTTCGACTCCGAAGAGGATGTCGTTGCGATCCTGCTCGCTCAGATACTGCAAGCTGAGCGTTTTGTCGGGGAAAAACATACTCTTTTTATCGGAGAGGGTTCCGCCGATCACTACTTTTGTTTTTACATCGGTAGCGTTAACTTCCATGACTTGAAATACGAGAAGACCGTTATTAAGCAGGATCGTGTCGCCGGGGACGAGATCGTTGACGATACCTTTATATGAAACGGAAACGCGGGTTTCATCGCCTTCGATTTCTTTTGTTGTGAAAGTAAAAATGTCGCCTTCTTTTAATTGGATTTTGCCGTTTTTAAAAGTGCGGATTCTCAATTCAGGACCTTTGGTATCCAGCATGATAGGCAGGGGAACATTCAATTTGTCCCGGATCGATTTTAACATTTCAATATTTTTCTTATGTTCTTCGTAATCGCCGTGAGAAAAATTTAATCTTGCAACGTTCATGCCGGCGAGAACCATTTTTGTCAATGTTTCTTCGTTACGGCAGGCAGGACCTAAAGTGCACACGATTTTTGTTTTTTTCATATTTTTATCTCCGGAAAAAATAGATTAACAAAAAGTTAAATTGTGAGATATTGCTACTACTTTCTGAAATACCAAAATTCTCACAAATATATTATATTCTTTTTTTTGTCAAAAAGCAAGTGAATTAGCAGACAAAAAAGTATGACATGTATCAGAGTATATGATTGACTTTTTTGTATGAATTGAGTATAATATTATTCATTCCGAGTTGGTTATACGGCCGCGCGGAGCAGTAAATGTTCCGTGAGGAAAGTCCGAGCACCATAGAGCAGGACGCCGGATAACGTCCGGTGGAGGCGACTTCAAGGACAGTGCAACAGAAACAGACCGCAGAGCAATCTGTAAGGATGGAAAGGGGAGGTAAGAGCTCACCGATACTTGCGGTAACGCGGTATGCAGTGTAAACCCCGTTCGGTGCAAGATTGGGCAATTGTCAATAGGGCTGCTCGTCCGATAATTGCCGTGAATATCGCTTGAACGCGCCGGCAACGGCGCGGCTAGATAGATGGCCGTACACGACAGAACTCGGCTTACAGACCAAACTCGGAATAATTTGAATCTTTTGGCCCGGTATTTATTACCGGGCTTTTTTAACGTGTAGAAAGAGGTATGATTGAAAATGATAATCGGATAGGATGGGGCAGGAAAGCAGTAGGTTCGCTTTACTGACAAAAGCGTTGAGCAAACTGAGGCGGGAACAAAATGTACTTGTGCAAAATAGGGATGTGAAATCAGATAAATTTAGAACAATAAATAGTTCGTTAAGACGGAGGAAAGTCTGACAGCGATAAAAATTTGCGCGGACAGGCTTTTTTTGATTTAAACGACAAAATATTAAAAAACAGGGGGAGCAGACTCTAAAGAATAATATTGATTTTCTAGAAAAAAATTTTAAATAATATTCCAGATTTTGCCTGTTTGTTTGTGAGAAAATTATCGCATACTCTATTTAGAGGAACTGCATTGAAGAAAGATGTTATAAAGACGATTAATCAATTAAACGCGCCTCTGCTTTATAGTTTTTCAAAGTATGTGTTGGATACTGCGCAACAGTGCGGTTGTGGTCGGATTTATTTTTTGGCGAGGGACGGATATGAGCCATATATTTTTTCAAAACGTATAGCCAAGACGTATCGTTATTCGGTGGAATGCAGATATTTGTTTTCATCGAGGCTGGCATGGCGTCTTGCGTGTTATGCGCGTTTGCCGGATGAAGAAGTTTTAAGACTTGTTTTTTCGCCCTCATTATTTTTAACGCCGGATATGATACTGGAAAGAATAAGGGCGACGCCTCAGCAAAAAGAAGCTTTGCTTGCGGGAACAGGAGTGTGCAGGTATGATTTACTGAATGCTGAACAATGTCGGCATTTGCGGAAAGCGTTGGAGAAAAATAAAACTTTTTGGAATATAGTTCGGGAAAATTCCGAAGCCGCGTTGGAAATGACTTTAAAATATTTCAGGCAGGAAGGATTGTTGGATAATGACTTTGCGATCTGTGATTCAGGTTGGTCAGGATCGATGCAAAGGTGTCTGAAACTTATTTTGGAGGAACAGGGAATTAAACATTCAGTGCATGGTATCTATTTTGGATTGTACACATGTCCGAAGAAATTGGAACGCTGCGTAAATGCTTATTGTTTTCTGCCTGAGCAAAAATTTTTCAGAAAGGCAAAATTCAATAATAATTTATTGGAAGCTATTTTTGTTTCTCCGCACGGCATGACAATCGGCTACAAAGAAGAGGGCGGAAGGATTCTGCCGATTTTAAAATCGGAAAGAGCGGAATGGTTTAAGGAGGATCATGCTTGTCTGCAAAAATGGCTGGATGAGCATTTGTCGGCAGATGAAGGCACTATGGAATCGGCAATTCGTGATGAGAAAGTAAAAAAACAGTTGATTAAGACGATGTATAAACCCGGGCAGGAAGAATTGTCTTGTTATGCGAGGTATTTGTTTTCAGATGATCCGTCGGAAGGGAGAAGGGAAAGTATTGTACAGTTATTGACAAAGGAAGAAGCGCGGAAGTTTCTTGTTTTTAATCGTTTAAGGTCTAAAGTGAATGCTAAGAAGCGAGGTCCGACACCGAATGTATATTGGCTATACGGATCCATTCAGGCATCAGATCTGAAACACAAATATTGGTATCGATGGAATTGCTTTTTTTGGGAAGCGATGCGGCTTGTGCGTATAAGGTGCAAGTTTTCGGGATGAAAGAGAGGGGAGGAGAAATGGAAAAGCCGCTGTTGACGGTTGTTGTGCCGGTATATAACGTTGAAAAATACATTGAAAAATGTATTTACAGTTTGCAAACGCAATCCTATAAAAATTTAGAGATAATCTGTGTCGATGACGCAAGTCCCGATCGGAGTGTCGAAATTCTGCAGAGACTGGCGGCTTCGGATCCAAGAATCCGTATTGTGCATCATGAAAAAAATCAAGGATTATTTCGTGCACGTTTGACGGGGATCAGCCATGCAAAAGGCAAAGTCATTGCTTTCGTGGACAGTGATGATTTTGTATCCAGTGATTGGTTCAGACCGTTGATCAAAGTTATGGTCAATAACGGGGCGGATATGGTTTTGGGCAATACGGTGAATGTCGATGAAGCAGGAAAGAAAACGTATTTCAATCATTACAGAAGTTTTAATTTAAATCGTAAACCGTTGGAAGGGGATGCATTGCTTCGCTGTTTTTTTGAGCAGAAAGGTGAGTGTTTTATTTGGCATACAGTCTGGAATAAAGTTTACGGCAGAGAACTCATAGCAAGATCTTTTCCCTATTTGGACAAGCTGCAGGAGCGTCTTGTGATGGGAGAGGATATTATTTTTTCGACAGTTTTTTATGCAATGGCGAACAAACTGTGCTTTTGTGATAATGATTGCTATTTTTATTATAGACACAGTCAGGCGTCCACGAGCATACATCATTCAAGGGAACGGTTGTACGGGTACGTAAAAGATATCTGCAATGTGTTTGCCTTTGCGGAAAATTTTTTGAAGCAATGCGGCCGATTGCGGGAAGTTGAACGTGATTTCCGTTTATTTAAAGAAAAGTATTTTAGGATCTGGTCAGGAAATATACGTGCTGCAGGATATGAGAAAGATAAAGAAATCGTACAATGTTTGCTGCAGGGCTTTTGTGAAGAAGAACTTTCAGCTCCCGGTGAAAATGAATTTTATTTTTATGATCAGTCGACCGAGTGGGATGAAAAATTTGAAGAACTTCGCTTTAAAATTCAGCAGGATGAAGTATCGACGGTAAGCTTTGATATATTTGATACATTAATTGTCCGGCCCTTTTGGACACCGGATGATCTATTTTATTTTGTGGCAGAGAAGGTGGGTCGGATTATTCCTGAAGAGGAAACGTTTGTTGCCATGCGTAAAGAAGCGGAAGATAAATGCAGATTATTTGTTCGGATGCTGAGTCCTGGAACAGAAGACGTAACTTTAGGTGAAATCTATGCGTTTATGGCAAGATTGTTTGGTTTTACGGAAAAGGAAACGGAAACAATGATGTTGGCGGAAACGGAAGCGGAACTTTCTTTTTGCCGGCCAAGACGAGCGGGCGTCATGTTGTTTGAATTGGCGAAATTTATCGGCAAGAGGGTAGTATTAACTTCGGATATGTATCTGGAAAAGCCGTTGGTTGAAAAAATCCTGAAAAAATGCGGCGTTGAGGGGTATGACAAACTTTATCTTTCATCTGAATATAAAAAACTGAAATCAACGGGCGCACTTTTCAAGGTCGTCAGGAGGACTGAGGGGGGAGCAAGGAAGGAAATACTGCATATCGGAGATAATTGGGCGGCGGATATTTTGGTGGCGGAAAAAGAAAAAATACGACCGTTGTTTTTTCCGAAAGCGGTTGAAACATATACAAATAATATTTCCAACATTTATACGGGTGATGCATTCAAGCAGGTTTATGATGGAGCACACGCTAATTATGATAGCCGGTGTGTGATGAAGCAATTGCCCTTGCGTTGCCTGTATGCCTGTGCGGCATGCGGATTTTTTGACGACCCGTTTCGCAGTTTTCATGAAGGTTCCTTGTACAATGCCGATGCCTATTATATGGGTTTTTCAGCTATGGGAATGCATTTGCTGGGGTTGGCAAAGTTTGTCAAGGATAAAGCGGAAATACTTGGGCTTGACCATATAGTATTTTTGGCACGCGACGGTTACATGGTAAAACAGGTCTTTGATATTCTCTATGGCGGAAGCGGTATTCGCTCATCATATTTCTACGCAAACCGCAAAATTCTTTTACCGTTTGCAATAAAGAAGAAGGAAGATCTTTTCGGGTTGTACCAATATTTTGATTTGACGGTAACATGTCCGAAGGATGTGCTGAAGATTTTAGAACCTGTTTGTGGCAAACTGACAGCAGAGCATGCCGTTAGTTTTCATAAATGCGGAATTTCGCTGCATGTACCGTTTCATAATCGTTCGGGATATTTTGATTTTGCTCGGGCGGCATATAAAATAATGGGGGAGGATCTGTTCGACGCTGAAAAATTACAAAGCCTGCGTTCGGCAATCTCTGCTGAGTTTGACGGGCGCTGTGGGTGTTTTGATATCGGTTATAGCGGGCGGCTGCAAGCCATATTATGTGATATTACCGGGAAAAGAATAGATGTATTTTACGTCCATGATAACGGAAGCGCTTCCCGAAAAGTAGCTAAAAAGCATGGCTTTGAAATTTATAATTTTTATGAATTTACGCCGAATATAACTTCTGTGTTGCGCGAATATTTGATTTCGGAACCGGAAACGGCTTGTTGCGGATACAAAATAATAGACGGAAAACTTGTTTTCCAATTTGATTCGGAGAAGCAGTCGGATTATTCTGAGACATATGCAGTTCGGGAAATGCAACGCGGTGCGATAGACTATTGCCTGTATGTCAAAGAAATGTTTGGCGATCGGCTGAAAGAGTTTATGGTGCGCCCGCAGGATATTTCTGTAGCGTTCGAAAATTTTTTATGGAATGCAGAAGAATTTGACAGAAGGGCTTTTTGTAATTCTTATTTAGAGGACGAGGTCTACGGCGGCTATTCAAAAAAGAGTTTTTATGAAATTTGGAACTGGCATCTGCAAATATTAAAAAAAAACCCTGTTATTGAAAAAGGAAATACGATTCGAGAAATAAATTCAAAAGATAAATATCCTTTTTTAACGGATAAGCCGCTGTTTGTAAAGGGATTGTTTTATTGGCTGTTTGATCGTGATACATTTCGCGAAAAATATCAAAAACGTAAGGCAATAAAAAAACTGAAAAGGGGAGACTAAAGTGAAGACTGGATTGCTGCGCAATATGGTTCGGGCAGAAGCAAGTTTATCGGAAAAATTATTGGATTTGGGGGAGAATACAGGGAATTTGGTGTTCTGGCGGGCTCTGGAGCGCCTGTTTCGACCGACGACGATTTCGTATAGAGATGTCAGGCGTCTTTCTGATTGTGATAACGTCATCATAACGGATTTGATCTGGATTCGTGAAAATTCTGATTTTAATTATTTAGAGAATATTGTAGATGAATATCTGATCCCTTTTATTCCAATAAGTATAGGTTTGCAGAGTACTACGTATGACATACATTTCCGTTTATCAAATAATACGGTACGATTGCTGCATAAATTGGAAGAGCGCGCTGTTTTAGGGGTGCGAGGTCAATTCACGGCAGAGATACTCAATAAATACGGGATAAAAAACATTGCGGTAATCGGTTGTCCGTCGATATATTATTGGAAAAATAAACAATTGAAAATCTTCGGCGACAAACCGCTCGGTAAATGTAGTTGCAATTTCCGTTCTTTTTATGGAAAACTGAGTGTTCCCGAAAAGCATTTTTTGAGCTACTGTGCAAAATATGAGATGCAGTTTATTGAACAGACAAAATGGAGATTTATTCCGGAACAAGTCAATGATCCTGCTTACTTTGCCTATGTGCAGAATTGGTTGGATAAAAACACCGTATTACCGACAAGTTGTGAAGAGTGGGAATCTGTGTTGCAGGGAATTACTTTTTCGATCGGAGGACGATTTCATGGCAACGTGATGGCTTTATGGAACGGAATAAGATCTTTATTTTTGACAGTTGATTCACGAACAAAAGAATTGACAGATTTTTTTCATCTTCCTTCCATATCGATGCGCAGATTTCATAAAGAATATCCGCTTGAATATTATTATGATCAAGCGGATTATTCGGATTTTAATCGGATTTATCCGCAATTATATGCCGGATTTATGAATTTTGCGGCAAGGAACGGTCTGTCCGTGAGTGATGAGAAAACTCTTTTGTTTGAAAACGGAAACAGTAGTCTTAGCGGTATCACGGGAAGGGTATCAAAAGGTAAGAAAAGCCGAATCAGACTGCGGCCGGTCATCAGGGAAAAAAATAAATTTATTTATGATTATGACGCAGAGGGTGAGGTGGCAGATTATTTTGCAGAAAAGAGGCCTTTTACAATTGAATATAGGTGCGATCTTGATTGTGTGCCTGATTCAGTTGCGGTAATACCGTTTATAAGTTTGCTTCTTCCTGTATGCTGGCTGACCGATTCTGAATTGGAAGTAGATGAAGCGGATGAAGATTTTGCGGAGTGCATTGACGAAATCAAACGCGGATATGCGACTATGTATCCTGCGCTTCAATTTAAGGGGTGCCTGAAAATCGGCAGGAAAATCAAAAATTCGGTGGATTATAGTTTGCGGCGTGTGTTATGTCTGTTTTCCGGAGGAGTTGACGCTACGTCTACATTGCTTTCTAATTTGCGTTACAAGCCGGAGCTTTTTACGATTTGGGGAGCCGATATATATTTTGAGCAGGAAAATGCATGGCAGTTGGCGCAACAAAGTATTAAAGATACGGCTGCCAAATTTCAGTTGCCGTATACTTTTGTAAAATCTTCGTTCCGTTATATTTTGGATGAAAAAAAATTGACGCAAATTTATGCTTCCAAAGTCAAGGAAAATTGGTGGCATGGATTCGCTCACGGCATTGCGCTTTTAGGACACACAGCTCCGTATGCGTATAAAAATAATATTATGGATATAAAAATTGCCGCAACGTACGATGCTTCGGATAAGAACAGACAAACATGTGCAAGCGATCCTATGATCGATGAAAAGATGCGGTTTTGCGGTTGTAAAATTTATCATGACGGTTTTGAAAAGACAAGACTGGATAAAGTTCGTCAGATTGTTCGTTTTGCTGAAAAAAACCATACGGAATTGAAATTAAGGGTGTGCTGGGAACAAATTACCGGTAAAAATTGTTGCGTTTGTGAAAAATGCGGCAGAACAATTTTTGCTATTTATGCGGCTGGCGGCGATCCCGAAAATTTCGGCTTTGACCTGACGGCCCAAAGAAGAGCTAAAATTATAGAAAATATTCGCCAAAGTAAAATCTATCAGAATAAATTCTGGGATGAGATCAGGAGAGAGTTGGCCGAAAGAAAAAAAGATTTTGAAGAAAATCAACTGGTCATGGAACTTTTAAAAATTTAAACGCAAGGAAATGACAGACAAGCTTGGCTTTTTCAATAATTAAGTTTTTTGCAATTGCAAAAGAGGCAGCCTCCGACGTAACGGCCGGAGGCTGCCTTAAGTGTAGTGCCGATTTGTTTCTATAGAGGAGATTCAATTCGAAAAACGTAATGAGTTTATAAATTGCAGAATTGTTTTCTGTCTGATGGCAAAATTTTTCGGGTTTTACAAAATACTCAAGTTTTCAGCATGGAATCTGCATATGCATTGAAAACCGTTTGAATATTACCGTCAGCCCGGATCGTTCCGTTGTCCAGCCATATTGCGCGAGAGCAGTAGCGCTTGACAGATTCACTGTGAGATACGATCAGAAATGTAGTGCCTTGCGCTCGCAATTCATCCAGTTTTTTGTAACATTTTTTACTGAAAGCAAGGTCGCCCACTGCCAAGATCTCGTCGATCAGTAATATTTCAGACGGCATGTTGACGGCAATGGAAAACCCCAGTCTTGCAAGCATTCCGGAAGAATAAGTTTTGATGGGGGCGTATATAAAATCTCCGAGTTCGGAAAATTCCAGAATAGCCGGCATCTTATCGTCTATTTCTTTTTTTGTATATCCCAAAATGGCGGCGTTCAGGTAAATATTTTCAATGCCATCGGCATTGCTGTCAAAACCGGCTCCCAGTCGCAGGAGGGGTGTGATCCTTCCATTGCATCGGACATTTCCGTGTTCGGGAGGAAGAATTCCGCAGACAATTTTCAGCAATGTACTTTTGCCTGCGCCGTTTTTGCCGATCAGAGCGACGGCTTCACCGCGGTCTATTTGAAAACTGACATTTTCCAGACACTGAAATTTATTTTTTTGCAGGTCATGTTTAAAGACGCGGATAACGAGTTCTTTGAGAGAGTCGACGCCGATACGGTATTTTTGAAAGCTCATGGATACGTTTTGAACAGAGAGCAATGTCTGTGTAAGATCAGAATGTGTCATAGTATCATAGTTTTGCGGCAATTTTGGGGCGGAGATATCGGAAGAAAAGTATACCTGCGATCAGGGAGATCGCTGAAAAAAGATAGCAAACGGCGAAGGAAGATAAAGACGGTGTTGCGCCGTTCAACATGGTTCGGAACAAAGTAATAAAATGGTACATCGGATTAAAGTTCATAAAGCGTGCCACCGATTCATTCTGCAGCTTTTTCAGACTGTAAAAAAGCGGGGTCAGATAAGTCCATAAAGTGAGGATGACGGAATATATGTGTCGGATATCCCGAAAAAAAACATATAAACAACTTAAAAAATACGCGATCCCCAAAGAGAAAAGAAACAGAGCCGGGAGGAGAAAAGGCAGAAAGACGATCTGCCAATGAAAGATGTAATAACCGCTGGTAAATCGAAGCAGCATCACAATTAAGAGTGCGATCAAAGAAAAGAAAAAAGTGATAAGAGACGAGAAAACGTTAGCGGTCGGAAAAATTTCGATGGATACTTTTGTTTTTAAAAGCATATCGCGTTGTTGAACGAGGCATGGCAAAGCGGCAGTGGTCGACGATCGCATAACATTAAAAATAATATTTCCGGATAAGATATATACAGGGTAATCCAGGCCGTCTGTTTCCGTGCCGAACAAAACGGAAAAAACAAAAGCCATAACAAGCATATTCAGTAACGGGTTCAAAACAGTCCACAGGATACCGATCACGGACCGATAGTACTGGTTTTTTATATTTCTGCGGACGAGGAGCCGCAATAAAAAGAGCGACTGAAAGAGTTTTCGTCTTTTTTCCATCATAAAAACCTGTTTTCCTTTCTGTTGCTTTTGAGTTTCAGATACAATTTTGAAGGAATAAAAACGGCAGCAAGACTTTTAAAAGCAAGCAGCATGCCGAGGATTTGTTTTAATCTGTAACTTCCGATCATCCGTACGCAGAATTCGTTGATTCTTGAACGAAACGTATGCTTTGAGGTGTCGGACGGATCTTCTTCATAAAGCAAGAGCGGCTGTTGAAGGTTGTGGCCGACTATCCCTTTCGCATAGAGGCGAAAAAACAGGTCATAATCTTCGCATCGTCCGGTATAAGGCGTATCTTTATATCCGTTCGATTTTGTAAAGCATTCGCGTCGGAAAAGCATGCTGGGATGAATGAATGGGTTACAGCGGATTATGTCTGCGGATGACGGATCGGGAGGGAAACAGCGGATACCGTATATTTTATTGTTATGAACAAGATAGGCGGCGCTGCCGACAAAACCGAATTCACTGTGTCCGGATAAAAAATCAAATTGGATTTTCAATCGGTCGGGAAGAGACCGGTCATCGGCGTCCATTCGCGCGATAAAATCGCCTTTTGCAAAGGTGAGGCATTTGTTCAGAGAATAGGCAAGTCCTTTGTTATCTTTATTTTGAAAACAAATGCAGCGCGGATCGTCGGCTGATAACTCCTGCAGAATTTGATAAGTCTCATCGCTGCTGCCGTCGTCTGCGATGATCAGTTCAAGATCCTGATAAGTGCCGTTCAGAATGCTCTCCGCGGCACGTCGGACGGTTTTTGCGGCATTATAGGCGCTCATAATAACTGAAATCATAAACAGATCGGCTCCGCAAATCAAATTTGATTATTCACAAAAAAGTATGTGCTTTTTTTAAGGTTTGATTCAGTATCGGTTCTGCAAAAACAAAGAAACCGATAACAAAGCATGAAACAATGCCGATCTGCTCAATAAAAAAAGCGGCGCAGGGGATGCGCCGCTTTAAAAGCGTGTTTTGTTAAGCTTTAAAGACAGGTTCGCCGTTTTCGAATTGTACTTCCAAAACATGAGCGTGTCTGTCTGGATTATTTAAAGGATCGCCGGAAATAAATTCGTCGGAATAATCCCTATAATGCAGAATGCAGAGAGTTTCGCCGTTTTCGCCTGTTGTGAAGCAGTTGTGTCCGGGGCCGAAAATTTTCTTTTCCGGTTGGGTTTTGAATACAGGATAACGCTTTTTTGTCCAAGACTCGGGATTCAGAAGGTCGGCGTTTGCGTCAGCGCTGAGCATGCCCATGCAGTACATTTGCCCGGTTGCCGAAGCAGAATAAGTAACAAAAATTTTGCCGTCATGCTTGAGAACAGCGGGCCCTTCGTTGACCCAAAAATCTATGCGCTCCCAGTCAAAGTCCGGAGTGGTAAGAAGCACCTGCACAGTTTTGAGACGGATGGGGGATTCCATTTCCGCGATATAAAGATTGGATATTCCGAAGCGCCTGCCGACTTTTTCTGCCCAGATCATATATCTTTTTCCGCCTTGTTCAAAAGTGGTGGCGTCCAGTGAAAAGTCGGTAAAAGAATAGGGATCTTCGCCGTTGATGTGTTTGCGCGTTTTTGTCCGATGAGCTTGCATCATACCCAATTCTTTCCATTCATCATTCATGGGATCATTACCGGAGCATTCCAATACGTAAGGACGAATTTCCCAGATTTTTTTGCTTTCTCCGGCGGCAAAATAAATATACCATTTTCCGTCGATGAAATGAATCTCGGGAGCCCATATATGAGATCCCATTTTACCGTTTTCATGTTTTCGCCAGATAACTTTCTCTTCTGCGTCGGTTATGCCGTTGATCGTTGCGGATTTACGGATGCAGATACGATCATATGCCGGATAGGTAGCCGTAAAATAATACATTCCGTCCGTATGCCTGTAAACGTAAGGGTCTGCGCGCCCTAATGCCAAAGGATCATTATATTTCGACATGAATTTTGCCTCACAGATTTTATTTGCTTTCGCTTTCTGTTCATATTCTAACATGGTAATATGGTTCTGTCAATAAATAAATACAAAAAATATGCGATTTTTTGTAAAAATCGTAAAAAAATAGCTAAAAAAATGGCGAAACGTTTCGCTATTTACTTTAAAATTCAATAAAATCGCAAAAAATAGATATAAAATTAAAAAAATTTTTAATTATTTTATATTTTTGGAAAAATTAGCCCTAAATTTTAGTGAAACGTTTCGCTATCGGTTGGTTTATGCTTTTTTTTGTAAAGCAAAGTAATTGTTGCAAATGCAACAGTATTTTTTTCTTTTGGATGGTAAAATAAAAACATAAAAAGGAAGATAAACTTCCGAATACAGAAAAAAGAGGTTATTATAATGAAAAGGTGTGCGATTTGTGGTGAAATTGTTGACGATTCTGTAATGGTTTGCCCTGTTTGCAAGGCGACAAAATTTGTACCTATCAATGACAGCGCTGAAATAAAGTTTGCCTGCGTCCATGAAGTTGGCGTAGCAAAGGGATTGGACGAAGAAGTTGTTTCCGGGCTTCGCGCGAATTTTGAAGGTGAATGCACGGAAGTCGGAATGTATCTCGCAATGGCTCGTGTAGCTGAGAGAGAAGGATATCCTGAGGTTGCAGAAGCTTACAAACGTTATGCATATGAAGAAGCTGAACATGCTTCCAAGTTTGCTGAACTTCTCGGTGAATGCGTTACGGATTCCACGAAGAAGAATTTGGAGCTTCGTGTTGCAGCAGAGACGGGGGCTTGCGCGGGAAAACTTGCGATTGCTAAGCGTGCGAAAGAGCTCGGGTATGATGCGATTCACGATACCGTTCACGAAATGGCGAAGGATGAAGCGCGTCATGGTGCCGGCTTCAATGGCTTGCTGAACAGATATTTCAAAAAATAATTGCGTTTGATCAAAGAATGACAACGCGGCGCACGGAATATATCCGTGCGCCGCGTTGTTCTGTGTGCCTGTCGGTCTAAAAAGCCGGCTGAGCCTTCGGGAGACCGACGGCGATAAAGGAGCAGCCCAAATAAATCCGTAGCCGAACGGCCGTATTTTTAATTTTTTGACGGGCATGAGAAAACGGCGAACCAATGGTTCGCCGTATGAAAAAATCGTAATCAATGACAAGGTTATGAATTATAAATCGCCGGACTTATCGTCAATTTCCGCCGTTGAGACATCATAGCGGATCTTATTGTTCCGTGAACAAATATCCTTAGTGAATTCGTTGTACCAATCGGGTTTGACGACGATCACGGTATAGCGTTCATCCTTAAAATATATCACGAGTTTATTGGATTTGGTAAACAGATGGATGGATTCCATATCTTCTATTTTATAGACAGATTTGATGAAACCGAACCATAAAATGAGTTCTTTATCGCTTACTTTATAGACAGAGCGTATCAGGATAGAAGGAAATACGGACAAAGCAAGCAAAGAAGCGATGATGATCACGATGTGCTGAATGATGAGTTGGGGTGAAGAGAAGCCGAGCGAAGGGGACAGAATTCGGTAAACAGTGAATCCGATTCCGACAAGGCCGAGAATGATTCCGAATATGCAGCCGACAATCGCCGCCTTGGAAAGTTTGAAACGATATGTATTCATAATTTTATACTCCGAGTGAAAAAATTGTAGCATAAATGCACATAAAAAGCAAGGGAAAGAGTAAGAAATCCAATGCGTTTTTTGTCGAAATGAGATACTTTTAATTTAAAAAGTATTCGGAAAAAGCAGGGAAGTCCTGTGCAAGTATAAGTATTTATTATCTTTCTTTCACTGTGATTTGCTTGAAAATATTTTTGAAAAGTAGTAGAATAATTTTGATTTTAAGGTACAGAGGTTGACGAAATGGAGAATTTTTCAGCACAATTACTCGCAACGGATAAGTTTGCGGGACTGAAAGATAAGATATTTCCGTCGGATGTGATCGTGATCGGCGGATTCCGAATCAACGACAGTGTGATCACTGGGTTCATTGTCGTTGCTGTTTTGCTGATTGCGGCATTGATTCTGCGCTTGACGGTGATCCGGCATTGGAAAACGACGCCGTCGGCAATTCAGATGTTTTTGGAATGGCTCGTGTCATTCTTTGACAAGAGTGCGGATGAAATGACGGAAAATTACAGTAAGCTGATGGGGCCGTATACGCTCGGCGCAGCAGCGTATATCTGTTGCGGGGTTCTGATCGAAATGTTCGGTTTGCGTCCTGCCATTGCAGATATCGGAGCATGTTTTGCGTTGGCATTATGCACGTTCCTGTTTATTCATACGCTGGGATTTGTAAAAAATAAATTCCGCAGATTTTTGCATTATCTGAATCCGATCAATATTGTAACAGATTTATCGGTACCGGTATCCATGACATTCCGTCTGTTCGGAAGTATTCTGAGCGGCATGGTTATTATGGATATGGTATATATATTGGTGGAAAGCATATGGTATTTCGGATTGCCGCTTATTTTGCCGGCTGTTCTTACGCCGTTGTTTACGCTTTTCCATGCGTTTATTCAGTCCTATGTTTTTGCATCGCTGACTTTGACTTTTGTTCAGGAAGCGATCGAAACGCCGCCCAGAAAGCAGAAAAAACCCAAAAAGCAGAAAATGAAAGAAGCGGCGGTAAGTCAGGTACAGGCCTGATCATAAATAAGTTTAAAATTTTATCCATATATCCTTGAAGGAGGTACGAACAATGGAACTTTTAGTTACGATGCTGGCAAATCTTCTTGCCACGGACGGGGCATTGCTCGGTGCAGGTATTGCGGCACTGACGGGTCTTGGTGCAGGTATTGGTATGGGAATCGCGACGGGCAAAGCAGTGGAAGCAACTGCGCGTCAGCCGGAAGCGGTCGGTAAGATCAGAACGATGTTGCTGCTTGGTCTTGCGTTTGCCGAGACAACTGCGATTTATGGTTTGTTGGTAAGTATTTTGCTGATTTTCGTTGCATAAACAAAATAAAAATTTCAAAGGTGTAAAATGTTCGTAGAATTAGTCGGAAACCAGTTACTGGCGAGTATAGGCGAGCTGGTGGAATGGGAGAGTGTAGTCTGCCATTTAATTGCGTTGATTATTCTGACGGTCGGACTGTATCTGTTACTGTTTAAACCCGTAAAGCGGATGATCAAAGAGCGGCAAGACAAGATCAAAAAAATCGAGAAAGAAAATTCCGACCTGAATGCTGAAGTCAAGAAGATGAAAGACAGTACGGCAGTCGTGCTTGCTGAAGCGAAAAAGGAAGCCGCTGTCATCCATGAAAATGCAGTGAAGTCGGCGAATCAGAAGGCGGATGACATCGTTGCCGATGCGAAGAATCAGGCAAAGAACTTGATTGAGCGCACTGAGAAAGAGCTGGACGAAGAACGTCGTGGATTGCAGTCTGAAATCGAACGTCAGATCACAGATGTTTCGATGGCTGTAGCTGAAAAAATTCTTGAAAGAGATGTTTCTCCGGAAGACGATAAAAAGATAATTGCCGAATGCCTTGCTCAGTGGAGTAAGGAGCAATAATATGACAAATAAGCATAATATTACTGCAAATGTTATTCTTGCCAGAGAGCCGGATAAGGAAACGGAATCGATGATCGAGAAGTTTACAGAGGCGCACGGGTGCAAAAAGATCCAGTATGAGATCGATCCAAGCATTATAGGCGGAATAATCATTTATATAGGCGATACGGTATATGACGGCTCGGTGCGGAGCCGGCTTGACAAGATCAAGAATGACGTTACCGCCTGAAAGAAATTAGGTTGAATATATGGTTGATGTAAATGCGATAGGAAAGACGATCGTTGATAAAGTACAGTCAACGCACGGAGTCTCGGAAGAAAGGACGTGCGGGAAGATCATCTACTCAGGCGACGGAATCATACATATTTCCGGTTTGAGCGACGTGAAATACAACGAGCTTCTGGAAGTGCAGGGCGGATTTAAAGCTCTTGCGTTGAACTTGGAAAGGGACAGCGTCGGGGCCGTGTTGTTTTCGGGTGAAGATAAAGTACGTTTCGGCGATTTGGTTTATTCGACCGGTAAGACAGTACAGATGCCGGTCGGGGAAGGTTTTTTAGGCAGAATAGTCGATCCTTTGGGTGATCCGATCGACGGATTGGCGGATATACAAGCGGAAGAGTACAGACCTGTAGAATTCCCTGCACCGGCGATCATGGACCGCGGAAAGGTTAATAAGCCTTTGCAGACGGGAATTTTGGCGATCGACAGTATGATCCCGATCGGTCGCGGACAGCGTGAGTTGATCATCGGCGACCGTCAGACGGGTAAAACTGCAATAGCGATCGATACGATCCTGAATCAGAAGGGCGAAAACGTTATCTGTATTTATGTTTCGATCGGTCAGAAGGCATCTTCGCTTGCGAAGATCATAAGCACGTTGCGGAACAGAGGAGCCATGGAATATACTTGTGTCGTATGTTCTACGGCCGATGACGATGCACCTTTGCAGTATCTTGCGCCTTACAGCGGATGTGCGCTGGCGGAGTACTTTATGTATCACGGCAAAGATGTTCTGATCGTCTATGATGATTTGTCGAAACATGCAGTTGCGTATCGTACGATGAGCCTTTTGCTCAAGCGTCCTGCCGGGCGTGAAGCATATCCCGGCGATGTATTTTATTTGCATTCGAGACTTCTGGAACGAGCTGCAAAGCTTTCGCCGGAAAAGGGAGGCGGATCCATTACGGCGCTTCCGATCGTAGAAACGCTGGCGGGAGATATTTCCGCATATATTCCGACAAACGTCATATCCATCACGGATGGGCAGATCTATTTGGAAAGTGAGTTGTTCAACAGCGGCGTACGTCCGGCCGTAAACGTCGGATTGTCCGTGTCGCGTGTCGGCGGGAGTGCACAGAGGACGGCGATTCGTCAGATTTCAGGCCAGTTGCGTGTTAATCTTGCGCAGTATCGTGAGCTTGCGATTTTTATGCAGTTCGGCTCGGATTTGGATGCGGAGACGCAGAAGACTTTGAACCGCGGCGCGAAAATGACGGACACACTGAAACAGCGTCAGTACCTGAATTATTCTGTGCGTGAAATGATCGTGCTTTTGACGGTTTCTCAAAGCGAATTGGTGGATAAGATCCCTGAGAAAAAGATGACGGCTTATAATGAAGGGCTGTTGGATTATATCCATGCCAATCATGAAGAGCTGCTTGAAAAAATTGATCCTGATAAAAAGACGGATGATGCTTTGCGTGCTGAGATTCTGTCGATTGCAGAAGATTATGTGAATTGTTCCGTAGGGGAAGATTCTCATCAGGCGCAGTCGGATGCCGAAGCGGAGGCCGAAGATGCTGAAATATCTTCGGATGTGAAGTAATATGGCAGACATAGCGGAACTCAGGCATCGTATTAAAAGTATTCAGGATACGCATCAGATCACTAAAGCAATGGAACTGATTTCCGTGGCCAAGATGCGGAAAGCTGTTATAAAACAGTCATTCAGTTCCGTATATTTTGATTCCGTCCGCTATACGTTAAAAGATATCATGCGGCACAGTAACGATATACACAATCGTTATACCGAACATCGTCCGGATAACCGAACGGCGTACATCGTAATTGCCGGAGATAAGGGTTTGGCAGGATCGTTCAACAATAACGTATTGAACTTGGCGTGGGAACATATGCAGAAGCGCCCGGTGCATTATGTTGTAACGATCGGTCAGATGGCGCGAGCTTTTTTTGAGAGCCGCGAGCAGCAAGTCGATCTGGAGTTTACGCATGCCGTAACGAATCCGACGCTGCACGATGCGCGCGGTGTCATGCGCGATATCCTGGAATTGTATGACCGCAATCTGATGGATGAAGTTTATGTTGTTTTTACGCGCATGAAATCGGCAGCGGTGTATGAACCGGAACTTGTCAAACTGCTTCCCATAGAAGAAAAAGATATCGAGGTAGATGTGACGCCGACTTATACGGGTGAGATCTGTTATGATCCTTCTCCGAAAGAAGTTCTGGACGTATTGGTACCGCAATATCTTGTCGGGATGATTTATTCGACGCTGATTCACAGTTCAGCGAGCGAACATGCGGCGCGAATGATGGCAATGTCAAATGCGAATAAAAACGCAGAGAAAATGCTGGATGCGCTGAACCTCGAATACAATCGGTTACGTCAGAGTGCAATTACGACGGAATTGCTGGATTTGTCTTCGGGTAGATTTTTTTCGGAAAACAATTTACATCAAAAGGTAAAACACAATGGTAAAACCAGGTAAAATATGCCAGATTATCGGACCGGTCATTGATGTAGCTTTTGAGGGGCAGATGCCGCCCGTATATGAAAAGCTGGTCGTGCAGGATTCGGATTCGGTACTGGAAGTGCTTTCGCACGTAGAAAAAGGTATTGTACGTTGCATCTCTATGACGGCTACCGACGGGCTGTCGCGCGGGATGACAGTTATTGACACGGGATCGCAGATCTGTGTACCGGTAGGAGAAAGTGTTCTGGGAAGAGTTATCAATGTTTTGGGTGAACCGATCGATCACAAAGGAGAGATCAAGGCGAAAGAACATTGGAATATTCACAGAAAACCTCCTGCATTCTATGATCAGAGCCCTTCGACGGAAATTTTCGAGACGGGCATAAAAGTTATCGACCTGATCGCGCCGTACAGTAAAGGCGGTAAGATCGGTTTGTTCGGCGGCGCAGGTGTCGGCAAGACAGTCCTTATCATGGAGCTGATGCACAATATTTCCAAAGAACACGGCGGCTATTCCATATTTACGGGTGTCGGCGAACGTTCGAGGGAAGGTAACGACATGATTTCGGACATGACGGAATCCGGAGTGCTCGGAAACACGGCGCTTGTTTTCGGTCAGATGAACGAACCGCCCGGAAGCCGTATGCGTACGGCGTTCACTGGTTTGACGTTGGCAGAATATTTCCGCGACGTAAACCGTCAGGACGTTTTGTTGTTTATCGATAATATTTACCGTTACATTCAGGCGGGCAGTGAAGTTTCGGCGCTGTTGGGCAGAATGCCTTCCGCCGTCGGTTATCAGCCTACGCTCTCCTTGGAAATGGGAATGCTGCAGGAACGGATCGCCAGCACGCGTCGTGGTTCCATCACTTCGATTCAGGCAGTCTATGTGCCTGCGGACGATATCACCGACCCTGCGCCGGCAGCGATCTTTTCGCACTTGGATGCAACGACGGTTTTGTCTCGTAAGGTCGTGGAAATGGGTATTTATCCTGCGGTGGATCCTTTGGAATCTACATCCCGTATCCTGGATCCGCAGATTGTAGGCAGAGAGCATTACGAAGTGGCAAATAAAGTCATTGCAACGCTGCAAAGATATAAAGAGCTGCAGGATATTATCGCTATTCTCGGTATGGATGAGCTTTCGGAAGAAGATAAGAATGCCGTGTTCCGTGCCCGTAAGATCCAAAAGTTTATGTCGCAGCCGTTCTCGGTATCCAAAGTATATACCGGATTGGAAGGCAGATACGTACCTTTGCAGGCGACGATCGAGAGCTTTAAAACCATTCTTTCGGGTGAAGTGGATGATCTGCCGGAAAATGCCTTCTTCAATGTCGGCGATATCGATGAGGCAAAGGCAAAAGCGCGGACAATGCGCGCGGATTCATAAAATCTGTAAGCGGAAAAGGAGGGCATGAAAGAAATGAATACATTTTTCCTGGAAATCATCACGCCCGAGAAGACTTTTTATCGCGGTAGAGTGGAGGGCTTGGATATCCCGGCGATCGGCGGGGCATGCTCAGTGCTGGCCGGTCATCAGCCGATGGTCTTTGCAACGGAACCCGGTTCGATTTTTATCATGGAAAACGGAAAAAAACGGGAAGCTTTCATGAGCGAAGGATTTATTGAGGTCAGGCCTGATGAGACGATTGTGTTTTCGCAGGCGGTAGAATGGCCGGAAGAGATCAATGAGAGACGGGCGAAAGAAGCGAAGGAGCGGGCGGAAGAACAATTACGCCGCAATCGCAGTGCTGCGGAATATCGTTTGAATCGTATGGCTCTGCAGCGTGCATTTGCACGACTTCGCGTAAAGCATCACTACAATATGACAGATGAATAATAAAAATTGGAGCGCTTCGGAAATTTTTCCGAGGCGCTTCGCTTTTGTCAAAGACAACCACTCACTGAGTGAGTGGATAAAGAGTTTACAACTATGG